>Ga0207426_1000949_pt1 | contig 28635 bp, 33 predicted proteins | sample AraplaMF_Cvi_mMS_FD_184265 | JGI IMG/M metagenome (GOLD analysis project Ga0207426, IMG submission 184265) | Arabidopsis root microbial communities from the University of North Carolina, USA - plate scrape MF_Cvi_mMS (SPAdes) (version 2) | ecosystem: Host-associated > Plants > Roots > Endosphere... | reverse complement strand
AAACGGCCGATCAGCTAGAGGTCTGGCAAATCCGACAGAAACTAATCGACCAAACCCACGGGCTGGCGGTCTTCGAATTGCTGATTGCGACCGCAGTTGTCGTCTACGTGATTGCACGGTTCGGTCAGTTCGCGTGGACACACTGGTGGCAAGTGCCTCGACCCGACTTGCTGGAGGTATAGTCACGGAAAGATTGCCCAGGTAAGTCGGAAGCAACCGCCACGAGTTTCTGGGATAAGTGCGGCCGGAATTGGGGCGCAAAGAGGGTTTCGCCCGCGATCGGCTCATTAGCGGACAGGTGTTATGGCCAGGAGCAGTGCGAAGAGGGCCTAAGGATATGAATCCACCCCGGCAGGAAGGTTACGTGTACTTCCAATCGGAACCTAGTGCGCAATCGATTGCTGCGGGTCCTCTGCTTTCCGCCCACGAACCTCAGTACGAAGTCAGAAAAAGCACGCGAGCCGTCAGCGGGCGAGACGAGGGTCCAAAGGGCTGGTAGGCCACCTTTAATCCCGACAACCAATGCGTGGCAAGCGTCTGGTGGCGGCCGATCATCCACTTGCCTGTTCACACGATAGCCACAGCTTAATCACTTCAATCCCTGAACGTTTCGCGCCCGCTAGATCGCTGCGACCTGGACGATGTAGGGTGAGCTAGCCCTTTTTCATCTCGGCCATGTCGTCGGGAAGTACGCGCATGCCTGCTTCATGGGCAGCATCGACGAATGCGGCCCGGACCGTATCGGCATCGGTGTAAAACTCAAGGGCTTCGACCGATCGCATTAACGCACTGTGAAATTTATCGCCGTCGCCGGGAATATGCTGGATCGGATCAAATGGGAAGCCGCCTCCGGTCGCTTACAGCGGCACCCGTAAAAATCTGGTCTGGGTCAAACCGACACTTATCGCAGAGATCGATACCGAGCCTGGACGGATGACGGGAAGCTTCGTCACGCTTCCCATAAAGGGCTTCGGGACGTGCAAGACAATGTGGCCGCCTTCGACATTTCTCTCGGTTAAGTGCTTCTTGCTGTATGCCTCGGTATCGCATGCCATCGAAGACGGCGCTCGATTACTACAAGATTCAATGAGGCGCTCGCTCAGAAGAAAAGGTCGCCCGGTTTCGTTTGCCGGGCGGCCTCCCACTGCCGCAAAATTTGATTATCGCGATTAGCGCTAATCAGTTTACCTAGTTGCTGCGGCAAGCTGCTGGGGACTTAGGCGAAGCGCTGCTGCGCGGCGGTGGCCCTCAAGCTTTTCTGTGGCACTCTGCCGAACGGCCGCGGGGGCGACTGCTGCAACACCGCGCTCATCCAGCCACTGGTGCGTGGCGATCTTTACATAGGAGCCAACCCAGAGGCCACCGGTGTAACGGCCAGCAGCCATCGTAGGCAACGTGTGGTTTGTGCCACAGCACTTGTCGGAGTAGACGACGCTGGCCAATTCGCCAATGAAGAGGGAGCCGTAGTTGCGCAGCTTCTTAGCGGTCGCTTGTGGATCACGGGTATGGACCTGAAGGTGCTCCGTCGCGATGTAATCCGAGTAGGCGATCATGGTTTCTTCATCATCGACAACGGTGACCTCACCATAATCCTTCCAGGCAACGCTGGCGACAGGAGCTGTCGAGAGAGTTTCAAGCTGCTTCTCTACTTCCTTGATTGTTTCTTCTGCCAGCTTGCGGTCGGTTGTAACAAGGCCGACGCGGGTGCGTACGTCGTGCTCTGCCTGGGCCAGCATGTCAGTTGCGAGGGTTGCAGGATTGGCCGTCTCATCGGCAACGATGAAGATTTCACTCGGGCCAGCGAGCTGATCGATTCCGACCTGACCGAATACTTGGCGCTTCGCCTCATTGACGAAGGCGTTGCCCGGGCCAACGATCTTGTCGACTGCGGGGATCGTTTCCGTACCGTATGCCATAGCCGCAATCGCTTGGGCTCCTCCGACCCGGAAGATGCGGTCTGCGCCAGCGAGATGGCAGCCTGCGATCATTGCGGGATGAGCATTCGGCGGAAGGCATGCGATCACCTGGTCACAACCAGCGACCTTGGCCGGGACAATGGTCATGACCGGTGCCGAGAGGAGGGGGTAACGACCCCCCGGAACATAGCAGCCCACGATCTCGATGGGAATGACGCGGTGGCCAAGGTGTAGGCCCGGCAGGCTTTCGATTTCGAGTGGCAGGATGGTTCCGAGTTGAGCTTCCGCGAACCGGCGGACGTTTGCAATGGCGAACTCAGTGTCTTCGCGGGTTTGCGGGTCGAGATCGGCGATGGCCTTCAGCTTCTCTTCCTCGGTAACCTCGAAGTTCGCGACGTCGGCCTTGTCGAACGCCACCGAGTATTCACGCACCGCGGCGTCGCCCCGCTCACGTACGCTAGCGATGATCTCCTTAACCGTCTTTTCAATCGAAGCAGTGTCGGAAACTGCGTCGCGCTTCGGTTCCTTGATCCGTGTAAATTTGCCTTTCAGGGCGTCGAGCCGCGATGTCATGAGGTTCTCCTATGTGCGTGCTGGAACGAAGCATCCCGTACTGAAGCCACTCAGACAATTGCCCACTAGACAGGTGTTCAGTATTTTCACCGCGGCTCGCGGACTGCACGCATTGTGGATAGGCGTGCGTGCTCACCAATGCCATGCTAGCGAAGGCGCATATTCTAAAGGGAAATCGCATGCCAAAAATTGGGGTGAAGCTCAGAGAGCTACGTCGTCGTCGCGATTTGGGTGTTAGAGAACTTGCAGCACGTTCGGGGATCTCACACTCGACGATATCCCTCATTGAGCGGGATCGGATGAGCCCCTCGATCGACACGCTGAGTGCCGTCTTGGACGCGCTGGGTACCACGCTGCCGGGTTTCTTCTCAGATTTGCAGTCTAGCCTACCGTATACCCCATTCTACACGTCCCAAGATCTCGTAGAAATTGGCAAGGTCGATACGATCTCATATCGAGTGATTGGCCTCGATCATCCCAATAGGCAGCTTCTAATGCTCCACGAGCGTTACGCGGTCGGGGCAGATTCTGGCGAAGCGTTCACCCATGCGGCCCAGGAAGCAGGCATGCTCCTGTCGGGAGCAGTTGAGGTTACCGTGGGCGGACAGCAGAAAATTTTGCGCCCGGGCGATGGTTACTATTTTGACAGCCGTCTTCCACATCGATTCAGGAATGTCCACGATGGGGAGAGTGAAATTCTGAGCGCCATCACCCCGCCCACGTATTAACCCTCTAAGCAGCGATCACCAGCGGTGAGAATAGTCACCAAGCCCCCAACGCTCACTTCCAAAAGTGGCAAAACGTGGTTTCCTGTTCGAGGTTCAAACCAACAAAAGGGAACGCCGATGAAACTCCTGAAAGTCTCGCTCATTGCGTCAACAGTATTGGTGACTGGCGTCCTCGCCGCCCAAGCTCGTGATCTCACAGTTGTGTCCTGGGGTGGAAATTTCCAAGACGCACAGCGCAAAATTTTCTTCGAACCATATGCAAAGGAGTCCGGCAAACCGGTTCTCGATGAGAGCTGGGATGGCGGGTACGGTGTTCTCCAGGCCAAGGTTAAGGCTGGAACGCCGAACTGGGACGTTGTCGAAGTAGAGTCCGAGGAATTGGCTCTTGGTTGCGCGGACGGCATCTACGAAAAGATCGACTGGCAGAAGCTTGGAGGTAAGGAGTCCTTCCTGCCAGCAGCCGTCAGTGATTGCGGTGTTGGTAACATTGTTTGGTCAACTGGTCTTTCTTACGACGCTGACAAGCTTAAGGAAGCACCTCAGACGTGGGCGGACTTTTGGGATACCAAAAAATTCCCAGGCAAGCGTGGTTTTCGCAAGGGGCCGAAATATGCGCTCGAATTCGCACTGATGGCGGACGGCGTTCCGGCTAATGAGGTCTATAAGGTCCTCAGCGCCGAAGGCGGAGTCGACCGTGCGTTCAAGAAGCTCGACGAGCTGAAGAAAGACATCGTCTGGTGGGATGCAGGTGCGCAACCCCTCCAGCTCCTGTCTTCCGGCCAAGTCGTTATGACAGCAGCCTACAATGGTCGTATCACCGGCATCAACCGCTCCGAAGGCAAGCATTTCGGCTTCGTGTTCCCAGGCAGCGTTTACGCTATCGATAGCTGGGTCATTCTGAAGGATGCTCCCAACAAGGACGCGGGCATGGACTTCATTGCCTACGCAAGCAAAGCCGAAAACCAGGCCAAGTTGCCCGAATACATTGCTTACGGCCTGCCAAATCTTGGCGCCTCCAAGCTCGTGCCGGAGAAATACCAGAAAGAATCCCCGACCTCGGAAGAAAATCTTAAGGGCGCAATTCCCTTGGATGTCGACTTCTGGACGGATAACTCTGAGGAACTGACCCAGCGATTCAACGCTTGGCTCGGTCAGTAACTATTGGTGCGGGGCCTCCTCGGAGGCCCCTTGTCGAACGGCTGTTTCAGCAGTTCGCGTTAGAGAAGAGTCGGCTTACATGACAAACGCCTTCATTCAATTCGAAAAAGTCAACAAATCGTTCGGGATCATGACTGTCGTCGACAATCTCGACCTCGCGATTGCAAAGGGCGAGTTTGTCAGCATGCTGGGCCCCTCTGGCTCGGGCAAAACGACTTTGCTCATGATGCTTGCGGGCTTCGAGAAGCCGACCAGCGGCGCGATATCTGTTGGCGGGAAGCGTGTCGACGGCCTGCCGCCTTACAAGCGCAATATGGGCGTTGTTTTTCAAAACTACGCTCTGTTTCCCCACATGACCGTTGCAGAAAATGTCTCGTTTCCCTTGAAAATGAGGGGTGTCTCCAGATCTGAGATCGTGGAGAGGGTCGGGAAGGCGCTCGATATGGTGCAGTTGGGCGCGTTTCAGGATCGGAAACCGATCCAGCTGTCCGGGGGACAGCAACAGCGTGTGGCCCTGGCACGTTCGTTGGTATTCGAACCTGAAGTCGTCTTGATGGACGAGCCCCTCGGTGCTCTTGACAAAAAGCTTCGCGAGCAAATGCAGCTCGACATCCGTGACATCCACCGAAGGCTCGGTTTGACGATCGTCTTTGTCACTCACGATCAGACGGAGGCGTTGACCATGTCCGACCGGATTGCGATCTTCAATCACGGGAAAATCGAACAGATCGGAACGCCCGCACAAATTTACGATAACCCACAGACGCAGTTCGTTGCTGAATTCATCGGGGAAACGAACCTTCTAACGGGCAAGGTCAAGAGTGCCGGAAATGGTGTCTTAGGTGTCCATCTCGAAAGCGGCGCAAATATCGAGGTCCGAACCTCGACGATTGCCGACGTGGGCAAACCGGTCAAGGTTTCGGTTCGACCTGAGCGTGTCGAGATCAATTCCGATGTGCCAGCCAGCAATCGCCTGAGCGCCACGGTCGCCGATATTGTCTATCATGGCGACCATCTGCAGGTTCGCATTCGCAACCAAGGGAAAGACTTGATCGTCAAGGCGAACCGTAAATCCTCGCCATTGAGCGTTGGCGATGAAGTTGTCGCTTCCTTCTCTCCAGAACAATGCTGGATCGTGGCATGAAGGACACTTGGCTCTGGAAACAAGCCGCATCGTTATTGTTGGTAGCGCCGCTGGCACTCTTTCTCGTCTTCTTCTTCGTCGCGCCGCTCGCGACCATGATGAAGTCGGCAGTATCCGACCCCGTCGCATCTCGTGCTCTGCCAACGGTCGCCTCTGCATTAAAGGGGTGGGACAGGGCGAGCGCTCCTCCCGCTGATGCTCAAAAGGCTTTTGCAGCCGACATCCGGGGCATCAAGGACGACGAGCTTTTTGGTGATCTCGTTCGGCGATTGAACAGCGCCAAATCAGGCTTCCGCACCCTGATGAGTAAAACAAAATCCGCCGTTTCATCCGACCCCAACATTAGCGACCTTACGACGATCGACAATCGCTGGAGTGATCCTGCATTCTGGATTGCTATCCAAGACGCAGCGAGTTCTCCAATAACGGACCGCAACCTGCTCGCCGCCGTGGATTTGACCCGGGACGTAAATGGATCGATCACGAGTGCTCCAGCAGGAACGTCCGCCAACCGGGATACCTTGATCCGGACGCTCACTACCGCCGCTACTGTCACGATTTGCTGCATTCTGCTGGGCATGCCGTTCGCAATGGTCGCATCCTCAGTCACAGGGTGGACCAGGCAGTTGTTGCTGGGCGCGGTCCTGTTGCCACTATGGACATCGCTTCTAGTTCGAACAGCGTCTTGGTTCATCCTGCTTCAGGACAACGGACTAATCAACTCCACACTTCAAGCAGTTGGTTTGACTAGCGGGCCTATCCCTTTGATCTTCAACAGGGTAGGGGTCGTGATCGCCATGACCCACGTGCTATTGCCGTTCATGGTGCTGCCAATCTTCAGTGTGCTGATCAGTATTCCCAAGAATCTGATGCCTGCGGCCGCATCGCTCGGGGCAAATCCGGTCCGCTCCTTCTACCTTGTGCTTCTTCCCCTCTCGCTTCGCGGCGTTGTTTCGGGATCGCTGCTCGTCTTCATGAGTGCACTTGGTTACTACATTACGCCCGCGCTTATCGGCGGTGCCAAGGATCAAATGATAAGTTCGGTTATTGCCTACTATGCGACGGGTGCTGCGAACTGGGGCATGGCAGGCGCACTCGGCCTAGTACTCCTGATAGCGACGATCCTGCTCTATATCGTCTATCTGCGGCTTTCTTCTGAGGAGGCTCGGACATGAAGCCGTTGACCATCGCAAAGCTAGTCTTCGGAGCAGCCGTCGTTTTCTTTCTGATGGCTCCCTTGATCGCAATCTTGCCGTTGGCCTTTACCAACAGCGTGTTCCTCAACTACCCGATCCCAAGCTTCTCTCTCCGGTGGTTTCACGAACTTCTCACGGCAGACGCCTGGCGCCGTTCGATCTTCAATAGCCTGGTAATCGGTGCTGGAACGACGGTCCTTGCTACTATTCTCGGGACAATTGGCTCTCTGGGTCTTCGCGGAAAGAAGATTTCGTTACTATTTGGGTTCATCCGTACTGTCTTCTTGCTGCCCATGGTCGTCCCAGCGGTTGTGCTGGGGGTAGGGATGCAGCTTATGTTCGCCCAGTACGGTCTCGCCAATACGTATCTCGGCGTCATCATTGCTCATTCGGTTCTCGCTATACCGTTTGTCGTGGTCAACGTGACGGCATCTCTGCAGGGGATCGATCATCGCTTGGAGCACGCTGCGGCGAGCATGGGAGCAGCGCCCCACGTGGTATTGCGAACCGTGACTCTTCCCCTGGCAATGCCGGGGATCGTTTCCGGTGCCGTTTTTGCGTTTGCAACGTCATTGGACGAGGTCGTCCTGACATTGTTCGTGGCCGGACCTAACCAACGCACCCTTGCCCGTCAGATGTTCTCTACAATCAGGGAGAATATCAGTCCGGCCATCGCTGCCGCAGCATTCGTCTTCATCGCAGGCACCGTCATCATCGCCTTGCTGGTGAACATTGGGAGGAGGGCACAGAACGCCTGAGCAGGTGCAAGCTTCTGCCTAGTCATCATTGACCAAGACACTGAGACCCACGGAGATGTCTTTCTGATCCCGCGCACCCCGGCGGAGCGGGAGAAGGCCAGAGCGACGGCTGAGACAGCAAAGAGATGGCTCATCTCGGTTCCTAAAGTTGGGAGCGACGCGCCGTCAGATCAGCAATCAGGGCATCCAGCGCAGCGCTGGTCTCCACTTGCTTCTCGAACAGGCCTTCCATCGCCTCGGGTGATCGTGAACGGCACCGGGGCCATAGCGAAGCCAGAACCTGTTGGGTTTTAGCGCGGTGGTTGCTAGTATTGCCTGAGAGACCGTCACCTGGTGGAGACCAAGCATGGCCAAAATGCCCGACCAAAAAAGTGGTGATAGTCCGGTCGGAATGCACACCGCGTCTGGCATCTCTGCTTCCTCAGCGAAGGGTGCGACCTCTCCAAACGCCCTTCATGCGATTGTCAGGTCTCTAGGACGCAATCTCACATTTGCAGTCATATTTGCCGCCTTGACCGCCGTGGTCTTAACGGTGCTGATAGCTATACTGGACTGAAATTTGTCTCCGCGCGGCCCGGAGGGACTCGAACCCCCAACCAAGCGGTTATGAGCCGCCAGCACGCTCCGCGCCAGCGGCCGGCAGTCGCCGTCAGGAACGCCGCAACTTTTTGGAACGCCTGTCGTCTGCAAGTTCTCTGCGATCATCTCCCGTCAGTCTCGTTCAGCCAGATTCCTCGTCATGCTGTCATATCTACTGACCCAGTTGGACCCACACCGCGCCGTTCCTACTGCGCCCGGAGAGACGCCAGTTGGGAAAGCTGGTCTGTCCTGCGGCCGGAAGTCGCGACCGGGTCAAGCCGTGCCCGCCCAACTTGCCGGGATAGCCCTCGGCGGATGACCACAACGGCTCAGCCGAAACCCGGCAAGTGCCCACGCCGAAATCGGAAGACGAGCGCCCCAGCGCACCGACCCTGAAAAGCGCACGCCGGATCCCCTGCAAGGAACCGTTCAATCGCGTGCAGGAGCAGTATTTAACTGTCGGGCGCACCATAACTATGTGATATTATTGACTTAATTAGAAGTAGGGGTTTCATTAGCGTTGCGGGGCGCGACCGGCAGCCGCCGGCTGCCCCGCCTTAAAGCTAGGAAAGGATGGTCCGATGGCAGGCGATCGCAGGAATAGCAGAAGGAGGCCGCCCAGAAAGACGAGCGCCGCGGAATACCGCCGAGACCCTGACGTTCCGGACCTCGAGTTGCGCATAGGCTCGAAGGGCCATCGCTCTTGGACGATGCTGGGCCGGTTCGGCGGCGCAGGGAACACCACTCGTCGAGTTGTGGGAAATGCCCACAAGATGTCGGTGAAGGAGGCCCGTGAATTAGTTCTCCATGGAAGGAGATGAATAGGGCAGGCGTCGATCCGGCCGCGGAAAAGCTCCGTGTCCGACTCGAAGCGGAAAGGCTGGGCCGAGCGACCTTCCGACAAGCCATGAGCGACTACGTGGCGTGGCTGCCTGAGCGGAAGCGCAACCGCAACGCCAAAAAGGATCAAGGGACACTCACGCGCGAGTTCCTCGATCCGCAGCGAAATCCCTGGATCGACAAGCCGCTCCGGGAGGTCACCGGTGTCGAGGTGCAGCGGGTGATCGAAGCGATCCGCGACCGCCCCGCTGCGGCCAGCGCCTACGAGGCATTCGGCTTGCTGAAGAGGTTCTTCGAGTGGGTGATCGCGCCTAAGCGCCGGGCCGAGCTTGGCGTCATGGAGTCGCCGCTGACCAAGCTCACTAACGAGGAGATGAAGCTCCAGAAGAACAAGCGGCATAGAAAACACGACGCCGATGAGGTCCGAGCCTACTGGGCCCGCGCCGAGACAACCGCCTATCCCTGGGGCGAGTACTTCAAAGCGCTCATGCTGACCGGCCAGCGTAACCGGGACGTCCGCTTGGTGCAGTGGTGTGAATTCGATCTTGAGAAGCGCACGTGGACGATCCCCGCGGTGCGCTTCAAATCCGACCGCGACGAACTCGTGATGCTCTCCGTGCCGGTGATACAACTGCTCGACCGCATCAAGAGGCGCCAGTCAGAGAATCATGGGCCCTTCGTGTTCTCTACCACGGACGGGTGGAAACCGATCCAGGGAGCCAGCAAGGCGACGGAGGTATTCAGGAAAAGGATGGGCGAGATCTATGCCGAGAAGCACGGCAAGCCAATGAAACACTGGGTCCCGGCCTGCTGGCCATGCGCGTCGGGACCGTAGTGGGGATCTCGAGGCGGTCGCGAGCCGCGTGGCCGACTGGGGCGCGGGGCGATAGCCCGACACGCAGCAGGCCGGAGGTCACCGGGAACGAGCCGCACCATTTCTCGATGCCGAGAGCGTAGATGTTTGCGATCACCAGTTCATGTCGGCCTTTTGAAGGACATGTCCTCGGATCCTTTGGTGCGACTGTTGTCGTGCATCGACCGGAGGACTCAGCAGGTCGATTTGGCGACAAACTGTTGTCACGCCTAGCGGAGGGCGCCCGACGTGCGATAGGACGTTTTCGCCATCGAAGCTGGATCGGAATCCGATGTTGTGATTTAGTCTGCAAGACTTTCAGTAGGATAGGAACCGCTGCCATTCCCAATCAGCGGGGCCATAACTCCCAATCGGCCGAGGTTTCCCGGCACCGCATCGGCTCCATCTGAATTTCCCGATCGGGAAATTTTTCCAAACACAGATCATCGGGCGCTCATGATTTTCCCGATCGGGAAAATTGTACTCGACAGGGCGGCTGATGTGCTGTTATTTTCCCGATCGGGAAATAAAGATGGCAAAACAAGTCAGAAGTCCAGCCGATATCGGCGCCCTAGTACGCAGCGCACGCAAGGAGCAAAACTTGCGACAGGACGAGCTTGCCGGGGTCTCTGGAGTTGGCCTAAGGTTCATCGTGGACCTCGAAGCCGGCAAGCCGACAGCTCAGATAGGAAAGGTTTTGCAGGTTCTGCAAACGCTGGGTTGTTCGATTGATATTCTAGCCCCCGGTGAACGTAGAAAATGACGGTTAGGGTTCTCAATGTCTGGTGGGGTGGTCGCATTGTCGGGCAATTCACCCAAGATAAGTATGGCGATATCGGCTTCGCATACGCTGAAGCTTGGCTTGATGACGAAAAGACGCCTCCACTGTCGGCCTCACTTCCGAAGCGTCCACAATGTTTTTCTCGCCGTGAATGCCGGCCATTTTTCGGCGGCCTGCTGCCAGAAGAAAGCCAGCGTCTTGTTGCGGCGCAGGCGTTGGGTGTTTCACCTGCCAACGACTTCGCGCTTCTTGATCGCTTGGGCGGCGACGTCGCCGGCGCGCTTCAGCTTTTGCCTGAAGATCAGGAACCCATCGGGGCAGAACCGATTGCGGATCAGCAAACGGCACCTCTGGATGAGGCAGGAATCGTTCGGATATTGGACGTACTTCCGACACGGCCGCTATTGGCCGGCCAGGAAGGCTTGAGGCTATCGCTTGCGGGCGCCCAATCAAAAGTTCCAGTTGTTCTAGTCGATGGCCAAGTCGCCCTACCGCTTCCAGGCCAGGCGACTACGCACATCTTGAAACCACCAATCGCGCGCTTTCCGGGGACCAGCGAGAATGAAGCCTTCGTGATGAGGCTTGCTGCCGCAATCGGGCTCGACGTTGCTCCCGTCGAACCGAGGTCCGCGAATGGTCGCCCTTTCCTTTTGGTCGAGCGATACGATCGCTACTGCGATGCCGACGGTGTGGTTCGCCGTATCCATCAGGAAGACTTTTGCCAAGCACTCGGTGTGCCACCTGAAACTAAGTATGCAAGCGAGGGCGGGCCGACCTTTAGGGATTGTTTTGAGTTATTGCGGCGGGTATCTGAGCGGCCGGGTCCGGACATCGCAAAGCTTTTGGATGCTGCGATTTTCAATCTCATTGTCGGAAATGCGGATGCCCACGGCAAGAATTTCTCGATCCTTTATGATGATCGTGGACCGCGAATGGCTCCGCTGTACGATCTGCTATCCACGGTGGCCTATCCAGACCTTTCTCCGAAGATGGCTATGCGAATCGGCAAACGCGCAACGCTTTCGGAAATGGACGCCGCTGGTTGGCAGGCTTTCTCGAAGGAGACAGGTGTCGGCTTACTCTTAGTACGCCGTCGGGTGAAAGAACTATCAGATGCCACAGGGGACGCGATTCCCCGATTGTCAGAAAAGATGTCTCCACTTGCCACAAATGCTGCGACGTTAGATCACGTAGCCGATTCGATCGCAGACCGTGCCAAACTCGTGGCCCTGAGCATCTAACTCAACAGCGCCAACCATCTCCGCAGGCATAACCCAAATATTGAGTTGTGACCCCGGTCGCAGCGCGTGCGGCCGGCTTGCGGTGAAACCTCCTAAAACCAGGCGTAGCTGCAGAGCAGCGTCGCGCGAGGGCTTTGTCAAGGTGAAAAGGGTGACGACGTCCCGAAGCTGGCCATGCTCAGAGAGGCAGCTCGCGAGCACACGGACGCGTTCCTTGTTGCCACCGACATGATTGATGCCGATCAGCGGGAGGCTACGCCGGGGATGCGCGAGCAGCCCTAGCGGACAGCGGTTCAAACGTCGGCCCCTCTTGGAGGACGTCAACGCCCGCGATAGTGTGCGAAAAAGTCTGGCTGGGGGCCGAATGGACACGCTCAACATCGCGTCGCTTGTATTCTTCATCGTGGTGTGGATTGCGATTGAGCCGCTATTGGCGCTCGGGTGGCCACGGCCCAACGATAGCTTGTCCGTGGATATGGTGCGGGTCCGAGCCGCGTGGATGCGCGAGACGCTGACCCGCGACAACAATTTCATCGGCGACGCCGCGATCCTGGGCCACACGATCAATTCCGCGTCCTTCTTCGGCTCAGCAAACCTGATCGTGATCGTGGGCCTCAGCGGCTCTTTGTTCATGGAGCCCAACTACGGAAACGGTGACGGCCTGATCGCTATGTTCGCGGCCAAGGACCCCGCATGGCTCTTCCAAACCAAGGTTTTGCTGATTATCGCCACACTCCTCAGAGGACTATCGGATTTCATCTGGGCGGTGAGGCAGCTGAACTACTGTCTGGCCGCAATCGGCGCCAGCCCGTCGCGACAAGAAGAGCGCGACATCGCGGCCTGGACCGAGGCGCTCACGCTGGTCCTGAACCCGGCGCTCCGATCATTTAGCGTCGGCGTGAGGTCGTACTACTTCACTGTAGCGGCGGCCTTCTGGTTCCTGGGTCCGCTCCCGTTTCTGATGGCGACGGTACTCGGCGTGGGCCTGCTGATTTGGCGCCAATCTTGGTCGGATACGGCGAAAGGGATCATGGCGATCCGCAAGCTGCTGGATTGACTTTGTGGCGGGTCACGGCCGACGGAGGGCAATAGTGGGAGAGCGCGAACGGAGCTTCTCTTCACCCCGCGCAGCCTGTCAAGCTTTGGGTGGAGACGATGCCGATGGGTCCGACTTCAAGGGCGACCTGGAAGCGGCGGAAAGCCTTTTCCGTTTTGGTGACCAAAACGATACCAGCCCGGGGGTTAGAGCCGCTCCGATCGGCGCCACGTCGCGAACATTACTGCTGGAGCCTTCATTCTGGACATTCATCGCCGTTTCCTCCTGCCTCACAACGTGCAGGAGGCGGGGCGGTTCACACACTGCCTATTTCCGAAGCGCTTTTCCATCGATTGAAAGATGGGCGCTTAGATCGAGCCAGGTCACCTTACGCTTTCAGGTTCCTGAGTGCTGGCGGAAGCAGTCCGGTCGAGAAATCCTGATAAGAGACAGGCCGAAAAAACGGTAGATCGCGAGAGTGCCCACGGAAGTGGATCTGCCGTCTGCTGTCGCCGGGTCGGGGCCGCCATGGACCATCGCCGGAGAAACTTCGACGCCGGTCCCGAACCCGTTCACGAACAGGCGCCCCGCGAGCATTTCAAGCTTCGGAACAAGACGACGAGCATCGGCTTCATCATCGTGATTGACGAACAGCGCGACCGTCAACTGCCCCTCCAGTGCGTCGATGACCGTCTCGATATCCGTGAAGTCCCGGCAATGCACGACGATGCCCGCGGCGCTGAATACTTCGTTTTGAAGTTCCTCATGTGCGAGGAAGCCCGACGCCGTTGTCTCGAAGAGCGCTGCCGCAATTGCGGATCGAGGGTACCGCTTTGGGAATGCGACTGTTTCGGATGTTGGTGCGGCTGTTTGCTGGAAGGGGCCGCGCGCCGTCGCACTGTACGACGACGGAATTGCTCCAACCGCTATTCCTGGCTCGATGCGCATGTTCAGATACAACCGGCAATCTCATTGCTGGTCTATGCCTGCGCGTTGTTTGTGACCTCCGTGTGTGATGTGGAGTGAGCATAGGAAATCCCGAGAGCGCTTCTGAGTTCTGACACTCCATAGGCCAGGACCAGAAGCAGCACGAGGATCGCAATCAAAAGCCAGACCCAACCGCGGTTACGATATCGGCGAGGAGTGGTGCGCAGGTCCAGATCGTTGTTCTCGCTATCCTTCGGCATACGGCTTCCCTGTAATATTTCTGGATCAACAAGCGGCGGACAAACCTGTTCCGATGATCAGACTTCAGTCCGTGCCGCGACCAAGTCACGTTCGGCTCGTAGGGTTGGTGTGGGACCTAAGTCCGGGAGCGGGTCCAGACTTCAGCCCGATGTGTCGTTGGCCATTTTCTCTATTTTCAATAGCATCGACGCAAGAATGCAATTTGGAGAAAGCAATGCGTATTTTGACTTTAGCATCTGTTGCGGCGTTTTCCGTCGCTGTTGCTGCTAGCCCCATTGGGTTTGCCGGTTTCGATACGAGCGCCTTTGCGAAGAGTGGAGGGAATGGTGGTGGAAATGGCGGCGGGAACGGCGGCGGCAATGGGGGCGGTAACGGCGGCGGCCAGGGTAACAGCGGCAACCACGGCGGCGGCAACAGCAATAGCAAAGCCGGCGGCCATAGCCAGACCGGGAACACGAAGTCGCAGGGCGGCCTCAAAGGAAAGTCAGGTGATGCCGGTAGCAAGGCGCAATCAACAAAGGGCAGCAAGGAGACTGTTGCCACGCGCGAAAAAAATACCTCGGCACAGCTAGCTGGTCTGAACTCCCTCAATCGGAGTTACAAGGCCTACATGCACACATCCGATCCCCGTATGACCGCGATCGCAGCCTACGCTATGGCCTATGCCCAATACGAGATCGACAACGGCACCGAACCCTCTGTCGACGATCCAGTTCTCGGCGACCAGGCTCTGGAGGACGCACTGGCGTCAGCAACGAAGAGCGGCGAAGTAAGCCCCGGTGTTCTCGAGCGGGCCAAGACCATCCTTGGAGTTGGCGAGGAAGACGGAAAGATCGATCAAATCCGAGCGTCGCTGGAGCAGTCTGAAGAGACAACTCCTGACGAATAAACGCCCATGAGGAAGGCGGTCGATGCCATTCAGCCTCGACCGCCCTTGATGCGGGAAAGGTCAACCCCTCCGCCGTCTACATCATTTGCTCTGTCATCGAGAGCAAAGGGCGCCATGAGAATGCCAATGACATTCCGGCTGACCACAGGATCATCGGAAGCATCACAGCGTCTGCGAACACTTTGCCCACGTCATCGGTGTCGAAGTCCCGTGCAAGAAGGACCGCGCCCCATTCCGACGTAGATTGCTCCGGGGCCGCCTGTTCGGCGGCGATACTCCCAAGCAGCGCGCTGGTAACGGCTTGCTCCGGCGTAGCGTAGTCACCTGAAATAATTGGGGTAGGGCTTATGCTCTCTTGTTTTTTGGGCATGGAAACGTACTCTGTTGACCACCGATAAAGGCCCGTGGTCGCGCGAAGTTGCATGACGGTTTTGTCAAATCCGACGCCCATTAACGCAGATCAGCCAAGCAGCCAGCTCTCAAAAAGAAGGCTCATTTGAGATGGGCCATCCAAGAGGGGGAATTAACAGGGAGTTGAGGGACTAGCGGCCCTCAGGTCGCACTATAAGGGATTCCTTGCGAAGGCTTCGTGGAATAAGATGCATTTCAACACGGGACCGGATGCTTAGACTTGCCCGAGTTGGCGCTAGTGAAGAGACGAGGCGGCCGCCCGCTGTATGCATCAGCCTGACACGCACGTGTCCTCACAAGGATGTTGCGGATGCCTGCAACACAAGTCTCGCAGACATTGAATGGCGATCTTCTTCGGCGACATCTCGCTGAAATCCTCAGCCGTAACGAATGGTCTCGAGACAAGCTTCGCGCCTTTCAACGAGAAAGACTTCAGTCGATACTACGACACGCCGTCCAAGCCTCTCCTTACTACCGTGAAACGCTCGGCGATCTCGTTGCCCGCAGGACAGCCTTCGGGGAGTACCCCATTCTCACCAAGCGCGCGTTGATGCAAAACTTTGACCGGATCGTAACCGATCCGCGATTGAGCAGGGGCGCTGTCGACGATCATCTCTCTGGCGAACACCCGGGCGCGGCGATGTTCGGAGAGTACCGTGTGGCTGCGACCGGAGGAACGAGCGGCGAGAGAGGATTCGCGGTGTTCGACCAAGAAGGATGGCTGTCGGCGATCGCAAACACGCTGCGCTTTCAAAAAATGGTTGGTATCGACGAGGATACGAACAGTATGGGAATATTCGCGTCCTCTCCCGTGCATATTTCACACCGAATAGGAGCGGAGATACGCGCCTTACGCCCGTCAGCGCCGCGGCTCAATGTGTTAATGCCGCTGTCGGAAGTGGTTAGCGGCCTCAACACCTACCAGCCGCAAGTGATCTCGACGTATCCCTCGTATGTAAAGGTGTTGGCCAACGAGCAACTCGCGGGTCGTTTGCATATCAAACCGCGACTGATCCGGACGAGCGCCGAAACTCTGACAGAAGACGTGCGAAGACTTGCCGCCAAAGCATGGGGAGCCGTGATTGCAAACAGCTACACCTGCACCGAGGCGGGGGCCATGGGACATGAGTGTGAATTGGCCAATGGACTGCACTTGGCAGAGGACGCTTTTGTGTTTGAGGTGGTCGACGCGAATGGTCGCCCAGTTCCAAATGGAACCCGCGGCGCGAAATTGCTCGTCACAAGTTTGACCAACCGCGTTCTGCCTTTAGTGCGCTACGAAATTTCCGATGTCGTCACTCTTGCGACTGAACCGTGCCGGTGTGGGCTCCCGTTCTGGCGGATCGCTTCCATTGACGGTAGAGCGGAAGAGATGCTTCGTTTTGGGAGCGTAGACGGCGGTATGGTCGAGGTCCACGCTCATCGGCTCCGCTCACCTCTGACAGCGACCCCAGGTGTACGACAATATCAATTCGCCCAGCTGCCAGACGGACTGGAGATCACGATATCGCTTTTCCCAGAGACCGATCCTGACGTCGTTGGGGAGAGTATCCGCCGCTCCGTTGACGCAGAACTGGCAAAGGTGGGCGCGCGCGCTGGCAAGCTCCTTATCAGGACAGTGGATGTGATCATGCGCTCAGGCGCGGGCGCAAAGGAGAAGCTGGTCGTCACGCCTACCATATCAGATACGTGATCCCAGGCTGCCTCGATCCAAGGTGGCACCATGACTGCTGAGGCTAGGCATACGTGACGCCAGGGGTCATGGACCGCAAAGCGCCGAAGGCAGACGTCACGAAGTCGGCAGTAGAGTTCGCGCAGGAACCTCGTCACAATTAATTAGATGGAGTATTCTCGCCTTCTTGCAGGCACCGTGGGGATTGGATGTCGGGCGAAAGCCGTAGTGGAAAACGGTGCACGCTCGGCAGGATCATGGGGGACAGTACATTGGAGGGGTGCAACACAGAGGAAACAAGCGTCATCGCTAGGCAGCGGGTCGAAGTGTTGAAGCGCGAGCTTGCCGAGGCGCTCGAACAACAGACGGCAACAAGCGAGATACTGCGCGCCATCTCGACTTCGCCCACCGCTGTAAAGGCGGTGTTCGACACGATCGCGCAGCGTGCCGCCCGACTTTGCGGTGCTCAATATTGCCACGTGTTTCGCTATGATGGCGAATTGTTGCATTTCGTGGCGCATAACGGGCTGGAACCCGAAGCAGCTGTGCCTCCAGCCCCGCCGCATCGAGGCAGTACCGCGGGGCGTTCGATCCTCAGCCGATCGGTGGAGCAGATAGAGGACTGGCGCGTCGATCCCGAATACACGGCCCATATCGTCATGGGCGCTCAATCCTCGAACTATAGAAGCCTGGTGGCTGTACCGATCATGCGCGAGGATGCCCCGATCGGAACCATTGTCGTCGCACGGCCCGATCCTGGATTTTTTCCTGATCGCCAGATCGCACTTCTCAAGACCTTCGCAAACCAGGCAGGGATAGCGATCGAGAATGCTCGGCTGTTTACGGATTTGGAAGAGCGGAACCTCGAGCTTAAAGAATCACTGCAACAGCAAACGGCAACGGCGGATGTTCTCAAGGTCATCAGTCGGTCCGCTTTTGACCTCCAGACCGTCCTTGACACCCTTGTCGAATCCGCCGAGCGGCTGTGCGAGGCTCACGACGCGGCGATATTCCTGAAACAGGGAGACATGCTCCACCTGCAAGCACACCATGGCCCAATTCCAATCGACTTCCCTGGTTGGCCAGTATCACGGGGCTGGGCGACCGGGCGAGCCGTGGTTGATCGAAAGCCCGTCCATGTGCCTGATTTGACGGCCGTGCCCGACGAATTCCCGGACGGTTACAGCATGGCAGTCCGCATGGGCCATCGGACAATTCTGGCAGTTCCTTTGCTGCGGCAGGGCGAAGCAATTGGCGGCATCGCCATTCGTCGGACGGAAGTCAGGCCGTTTACCAAAAGGCAGATCGAGGTTGTCCAGACCTTTGCCGACCAGGCGGTCATTGCGATCGAGAACGTGCGGTTGTTCGAGGAAGTGAAGGCTCGAACGGCAGACCTATCCGAGGCGCTGGCGCAGCAGACCGCGACAGCTGACGTTCTGAAGGTCATCAGCCGCTCCGCATTCGATCTGCAGGCAGTCCTCGATACTCTGGTAGCGTCCGCTGCACGTCTTTGCGAGGCAGATATTGCTACGTTGACTCGACCGATGGGAGATGCCCACTACCCTGTCGCGGGTTTTGGATTTTCGCAGGAATTCGACCACTATTTTCGAGCCCTCCCGCTGGAACCGGGGCGCGGGAGCATCGTTGGTCGAACTCTCTCCGAGGTCCGACCGGTCCAGGTTGCCGATGTCCTTGACGATCCAGAGTACGCAATGCCCGAGGCCCAGAGGCTTGGCGGGTTTCGCACCGTCCTTGGGGTGCCGCTCTTGCGGGAAGGAAGTCCGATCGGAGTGCTCGCATTGACCCGCTCAATCGTACGGCGCTTCACCGACAAGCAGATCGAGTTGGCATCGACCTTCGCCGACCAGGCCGTTATCGCCATCGAAAACGTGCGTCTCTTCAAGGAGGTGCAGGCGAGAACGGAGGAACTGTCGCGGTCGCTCGAGGAACTCAAAACCGCGCAGGACAGGTTGATCCAGACGGAGAAGCTCGCCTCGCTCGGACAACTCACCGCCGGCATCGCGCACGAGATTAAGAACCCGCTGAACTTCGTCAACAATTTCTCGGCGCTGTCGGTCGAATTGCTCGATGAGCTTCGGCAGGTGTTCGACAGCATGGTAGCCGACGACGCGACGCGCGCCGAGATCGACGAGCGCACAGCGATGCTCAAGGGCAATCTCGAAAGGATCATCGAGCACGGCAAGCGGGCCGATTCGATCGTCAAGAACATGCTCTTGCACTCACGTCAGGGTGCAGGCGAGCGCCGACCAGCCGATATCAACACCATTGTCGAGGAGAGTCTCGGTCTCGCCTATCATGGTGCTCGAGCCGAAAAGCAGGGTTTCAACATCACACTGGAGAAATCGCTCGATCCCACAGCCGGGGAGGTTGATCTTTATCCGCAGGAGATTACGCGCGTGCTTCTCAATCTGATCTCCAACGGCTTCTATGCGACCAGCAAACGCGCCGCCTCAGAGCGCGGGGACAGCTATGAGCCGACGCTTGCCGCGACGACCAAAAATCTCGGCGACAGCGTCGAGATTACAATCCGCGACAATGGCCTTGGCATTCCGGCGGAGCTGCACGAGCGGATATTCGATCCTTTTTTCACGACCAAGCCTGCTGGCGAGGGGACGGGCCTCGGCCTTTCGCTCAGCCACGATATCATCGTCAAGCAACATGCCGGTTCGATCGAAATGGAGACGGAGCCTGGTCGATATACCGAGTTTCGCATCCGGTTGCCGCGATCGCGGCAGTGATTGCAATACCGGAGGGCAAATCATGAGCCTCCTTATACTGGTGGTCGATGACGAACCTGACATCGAATTGCTTTTCAAGCAGCAATTCCGCCATGACCTGCGCGCAGGTCGCTTCTTGATGGAGTTTGCTCGTTCGGCGGCTTCAGCACTCGAACGGATCGCAAATGCGGCCGACGTGACGCTCATTCTCATATTGTCCGATGTCAACATGCCGGGGATGAGCGGGCTCGAATTGCTGCCCAAGGCGAGGAGCTTGCGGCCTGACGTGCCGGTAATCATGATCACCGCCTACGGCGATCCCGAGACCAAGCGAAGGGCCATCCAAGACGGCGCAGAAGCGCTGTTGACCAAACCGATCGACTTTGCCGTATTACGAGAAGAAATCGACATGCGAATTGGGCGGGCCGCATGAGTACAAGCATACTCGTTGTGGATGACGAGCCGGACCTGGAGATGCTTCTCGTCCAGAAATTCCGGAAGGAGATTCTCGCCGGCACGCTGCGTTTCTTGTTTGCCCGCGACGGCATCGATGCGTTGGCCATGCTTGCGGCCAACAACGATGTGGATATCGTTCTGAGCGACATCAACATGCCGCGCATGGATGGTCTTTCCCTGCTGGCGAAGCTTCAGCAGAGGGACGAGGATTTGTCCACGATAATCGTTTCCGCCTACAGCGATATGGCCAATATCCGGATCGCGATGAACCGCGGCGCATATGATTTCGTAACGAAGCCGATCGATTTTCCCGACTTAGAGGCGACGATCGTCAAGACGATCCACCACATCGAGGCGTTGCGTGAGGCGCAGCGCAAGCAATCAGCGGCTGAGGCGGCGCGTGCATCGCTTTCCCGTTATTTTTCGCCGAATCTCGCTGAAAGCCTGGCCCGCAGCGCCGATTCTCTTGATCTTGGTGGAAGGCGGAGGGATGTTGCGTCGCTCTTTACCGATCTGACGGGGTTCACCACGCTGGTGGAAACGATCGAGCCGAACGTACTCGGGCAACTCCTCAACGATTACATCGTTGGTATGACCGACATAGTGTTCGCCCATGACGGTACCGTCGCCAAGATTATTGGCGACGCAATCCATGTGCTGTTCGGCGCACCTGTCGAACAACCGAACCATGCCAGTCGCGCGATCTCCTGCTCATTCGCTCTTGACGCCTTCGCACGGTCTTTCCGTGAACACTGGTGCAGCAAGGGAATAACCCTTGGTCATACTCGGATCGGTGCCCATTCCGGCACGGCAGTGGTCGGCAACTTCGGTGGAGGAAAGTTCTTCGAATACAGCGCCTATGGTGACACCATCAACGTTGCCGCACGCTTGGAATCGGCGAACAAGGCGCTTGGCACGCGTATCTGCGTGAGTGCTAGCCTCGCGGCAAGCATGCAGGGATTCTGCGGCCGCCCTGTTGGCGACCTCCTGCTCAGAGGCAGGGTGGAGGCGATCCGCGCGTTCGAGCCGCTTGAGGCCGAAAGTTATGCCGCCGACGCAACGCAGGCGTACATGGTTGCCTTCGAAGAATTGGAAACCGGCGATCCTCGTGCCGTAGCTTCATTCGCTGCCCTGGTTGCTCGCAACCCCGAGGACCCGCTTGCTGTCTTTCACCTGAAGCGGCTGATGAACGGCGAATTCAGCACGACCATCAACCTCAAAAATGTCCACTAATCGTCGAGCCCTTCACATGCCACCAATTTCCCCAACGGGCTCTAGCAATAGTGAATTTCCAATAGCAAGCAGGCCGCCGTCGAACTGAACGGTCCACGAAAGGCCTCGGGCAGCCGGCGGCAGTCGCATCCGCCAGATCAGGATCGGCAGCATCTACCCCGCCACCATGGGCATGCTGCCGACCTTCCTTGCCAAGATCGCCCGCAAGTATCCCGATGTCCGCATCCACATCGCGTCGGGCAATACCGGCGAGATCATCCGCGGCCTGGAGACCGGCCAACTCAATCTAGGCTTCATCCGCCCGGTGGAAAACATCGGCTCCTTGCGCTTCGTCTCGCTTGCGCATGAGCGCTATTACCTGGCGGTCGGCCATGCCAATCCGCTGGCAGCCAGGGACGAGATCACGATCGACGATCTGCGCACTCAGAAGATCATCGCCTTCAACCGGCAGAACCTGTCGTTTACATGGGTAATCGCGGCGCGATCTCCTCCTCATGTGAAGAGGACCCAACCGCTGGCCGCGATGACATCATCGACATCGCACGGTCGCTGGCAAGGGCAGGAGGACGCTCGTGACCTGCGACTACAAGACACCGTTCGACTTTGGCGAAGAGGTGATCATCTGTAGCAAAATCGTGCCATGACGGTTGGCTATTACCGCTAACGTCATTTTAGTTGCAATGTACGCTCTTGGCCGCATAGCGGACTTCATCGCCATTGCAGAGTATAGGCTCGACCGTTACGATTGCTGCGCTCAGGCTAAGCCAACCAAGAGTGGCGGCAAAACAATGCCGGCAAATGGATTCAAGAACCTGTCAGAACGAATAAGTAGCTTTCCAACGCCGGTAGCAGGGCTGGCGCTTGGCATCGCGAGCCTTGGCTTGTCGTGGGAAAATCTGCTTCCTGGCGTTGGGCTTGCCGAAACCGGTGCCGTGATTGCTGCGTTTCTGCTCATCCTGCTGAGCGTGCGGTTCGTCCTTCACCCGAAAACGCTTTCCCGCGACCTCGCCAATCCCGTGGTGGGCGGTGTAGTCGCTACCTATGCAATGGCGTGGATGCTTGTCTCGATAAGTCTCTGGCAGTCCAGTCATCTGGCCGGGGCGTTGCTATGGTTGTTCGGGCTGTGCATGCATGTTGTCTTCTTGGCGTTGTTTGCCAGAAACAGAATGGCGGTTCGGTTCGAACTGCCGCATATGGTGCCAAGTTGGTTTATTCCCCCGGTCGGCGTCATTGTCGCCGCCGTGTCCTATCGAGGCCCGCACGAAGGACCTTTGTTCTTGTTGGCGGTTACTGCATTGTACTTCGGAATGGTTATCTACGCGCTGATGCTGCCGGTAATGTTTTACCGGTTCATCTTTGCGGAGAACGTTGCGGTTACAGCGATGCCGACGCTTGCGGTCCTCGCGGCCCCGGCCAGCCTGTCGCTGACAGGATATTTGTCGTTGGTCGACGACCCACAACCATTGCCAGTTATTCTGCTGATGGGAATCTCGGTGCTGATGACTGCCATTGTGTATGTCGCGTTCGTACGATTGCTTGCGCTCCCGTTCTCGCCCGGGTTTTCGGCTTACACTTTCCCCTTGGTCATCGGGGCGACGGCGCTTTTCAAAACGGCCGATCAGCTAGAGGTCTGGCAAATCCGACAGAAACTAATCGACCAAACCCACGGGCTGGCGGTCTTCGAATTGCTGATTGCGACCGCAGTTGTCGTCTACGTGATTGCACGGTTCGGTCAATTCGCGTGGACACACTGGTGGCAAGTGCCTCAACCCGACTTGATGGAGGCATAGTCACGGAAAGATTGCCTAGGTAAGTCGGAAGCAACCGCACGAGCGTTGAGGGATAGCGAAGCCAGAACCTTGTTGGGTTTTAGCGCTGTGGTTGCTAGTATTGCCTAAGAGACCGTCAGCCGGTGGAGACCAAGCATGGCCAAAACGCCTCACCAAAAAAGTGGTGATAGTTCGGTCGGAATGCACACTGTGTCTGGCATCTCTGATCCCTCAGCGAAGGGTGCGGCCTCTCCAAACGCGCTTCACGCGATTGTCAGGTCTCTAGGACGCAATCTCACATTTGCAGTCATATTTGCCGCCTTAACCGCCGTGGTCATAACAGTGCTGATAGCTATACCGGACTGAAATTTGTCTCCGCGCGGAGTAAGTTACGCATGGTCACTCTTATGGCGTGCGCTTTCGGGGCTCTCGCCCTTGCAAGCATTCGAGTTGCTTCGTGCATAACACGCGCGAGCTCTAGGTGTCGGTCCGTGAAGGTGCACCCCGATCTTGGGTCAGCGGGAGCTGGAATTTTCCGAGGCTCAGGCTCAGTTCGGCGGGGGTGAAGGCTCAAGGAACGCAGGTGGATTGCGGTCGCGATCTCGATACCCCAAAGCTGTGTGAATCTGGCTGACTACCGCCGCGCCTTCGCCCACAGCTGCTGCTACCCGCTTGGTGGAGCCCGCTCTTACATCTCCAATGGCAAAAATGTTCGGTATGCTGGTTTCGAGGGCCAGAGCTGCGCGGCCCACCTCTTGTTCGACGAAGGGATCGAAAGCAGCTCCCGTTACGATGAATCCGGCGCGGTCCGTAGTAATGTGCGGGCATAGCCAGCCGGTGTTAGGATCAGCACCAATGAACATGAAGAGCTGGCGGACTTCGAATTCCGTCTCTCTTGCGGACTTCAAGTTTCTGATCTTCACTGCCAGAAGCGACGCATCCCCCGATAAGGAGGTTACCTCGCATCCGACGTGCATCACGACATTCGGGAGGGCGGCAATCCGCTCAATCAGGTAGGTCGACATCGTATCCGCGAGGTCCCTTCGTATCACCAGATGGAGACGGCTGACCTTGGGGGCCAAATAGGCGATTGCCTGACCAGCAGAGTTGCCCCCACCGACGACGACAATATCCCGGTTCTCACACCACTTTGCTTCGATGGGCGTTGCCCAGTACGACACCCCGGCACCCTCGAAGTCTGAGACATTCGAGATACTTGGTCTGCGATATCGTGCTCCAGATGCAACCACGACCGTTCTCGCCATTATTGCTCGCCGGTCGGTCGTGCGGAGATTGATTAGACCACCGCGCCGACTCCCGGGAACGGGCGGTGACATCTCAGAAATTCTCAAGGGCAGGGCAACTTCGGCGCCGAACTTCAGGGCCTGATTGAGTGCTCGACCGGCCAGGGCTTGGCCCGAGATACCGGTCGGAAAGCCCAGGTAGTTTTCGATGCGGGAAGAACTACCTGCTTGTCCTCCTGCAGAACGTTCGTCCAGGACGATAACGCTCAGGCCTTCAGAGGCGGCATAGACCGCCGCAGCCAGTCCTGAGGGACCCGCCCCGACGATCGCAGTGTCGTACACCATCTCCGGGTCCAGCTCCGGTGTAATCCCCAGACAGCATGCTACCTCCGCGTCGGTGGGCTTTTTCAGGACAGTCCCGTTTGGGCAGACCATGACCGGTAGATCGCTGGTCTGGATACCCAGGCGCTCCACCAGATCGTGACCCTCGCCATCGCTGGAGGCATCGACCACAACGTAGGGGTATCCGCTCCGAGAGAGGAAGATTTGAAGGGCACGCAAATCCGAGTTTCCATCGTGTCCAATCAGCACGGTGCCGGAATTCCCGGTGTCGATGAGCGCCACGCGTCGAAGAATGTAGGCCCGCATGATGATTTCGCCGACCTCGGCCGAGCCGATGATGAGCGCCTTGACGTGCGTGGCGTCAAAGGGGATGGCGACGCAACCATGGTGGCCAGCCCGTGAAGCCGCCATAGCAGGCCGCCCCGACAATTGATTGAGTTCGCCTGAGAAGTGGCCCACCCCATGCGACACGATTGCGGTCTCCGAGTGGGAGCCAATTTTCCCGAAGACATCAAGCCGCCCAGAAAGAACCAGCCAAGCCGGGACTTGCCGGTCACCAATCGATGAGACCTGTTCTCCAGGACCAAACGTCTTTGGCTCTCCGCTGGCGAATCTTTTGGCTACTTCTATCTGCAACGGGGTCAGGACGGGAAACAGCTGGGCTTGGCGAGAGTGGACGTCCATGCACTCAACCTCCTGTCTTAATAAAACTGCGGAATCGGTCCGACCTGAGGGGTCTGATCAGGAAGGTCAATCATTGTCTCATCCACGTAGCACCAACCCCAGCCTTCCGGTGGATCGTAGCCTTCGATGATGGGATGGCCCGTGCTCCGAAAATGCGCCGTCGCATGCTTGCCGATTGATTGATCGCAGCATCCAACGTGTCCGCATTCACGGCATAGTCGCAAGTGGACCCAAGCTTGCCCGGTTGCCAGGCATTCTTCACACCCCATAGTCTGGGGCCTGACGGATCGAACGGAGTTCTGATGGCTGCAACGCGTCATTTGAAATCCTATCCTATCGTTGGATCTCAGGTAACATACCTGAGAACGCTACTTTGGACAGTCATACGCAAGGGTTATGGTGACCGCTTCACTTGCCGTCCATCGAACCGAGACGGGTTAGACTGCCTCACTCGACCGTGTGCTACCCATTTGAAACGTAAGAATGCAGAAATTGCGAAAGACGAGCGCTTTTGGGTGAAGATTATGGGCAAACCCACGTTGGCTTTGCGGGTAAAGCCTTGGCCACGCGATTGGCAGTTCAGCACATGGCAAACCGGGGTAAAGTCGCGACGGAGCGCGAAGCGGTGAACGCCCCTGGTTGCCTCAGCTGCCTCATTATTGAACGCCGCCTTGACAAACGTGTGGTTGAAAGTCGTTGCTCGCGGACAGATTTTACTGTTGTTGTTTCGGCTGCCGCGTCTCGCGCGGCAGCCTTCAATATTAAAGTGCGCGGAGATCTTCAGCCGCTGTTTTACCAGAACGCCGATCCTGCTTCGGTTCGTAACTGACTTTCTGACCATCCTTAAGGCCTGAAAGCCCGGAACGCTCTACCGCCGAGATGTGCACGAACACATCGGGAGAGCCATTATCGGGGGCGATGAAACCATAGCCCTTTTCAGAGTTGAACCATTTCACTGTACCAGTAGCCAATGTAAGTCCTCGGTTGATTTGCGATTGGCAAAATAGTCACGAAGGCCCGTTTGGCAAGATGCACGGTTTAGTTTGGGGGAGTTGGCCCAACGGAAATATCCGAAGACGAGGGAACATGGACAAAACATTACGGGCGCTCAACCCGATTGGGGAGCGCCCGTATGTTTGCTAGCGACAAAAACCAACTGCGTGGCAGGCCGCTTGCTTGAGTCGTCCATCTATCGATGGAATCCGCGTCTCGCAACGCCAGTTACCGCAGCGCAGCTATGCATTGCCCGTCGTTTTCGTCCTCGCCGCCAACCACCGTCGTCAGAAGTCAACTACGACTGACCGAGCGCTGCGGTTGGCCGGTCCGTGATACACCGCCTCTATGTTGTTCCCGTCTGGGTCAAGCAGGAAGGCGGCGTAGTATCCTGGGTGATATGATCGTTCGCCCGGTTTACCGTTGTCGCTACCGCCGTTGGCGATGCCCGCGCTGTGGAATGCGTCGACAGTGGCACGATCCTTTGCCTGAAAGGCCAAATGATGCCGCCCAGTCAGCTCCCCGAGGGCAGCGTCGCTGTCTCGGGATGAAATGAAGAGTTCGTCAGCCCAGAAATAGTCATCGGCCTCACCACCAATTGGAATTTCGAGCACCTCTAACAGTGGGAGGTAAAAGGCGCGGCTTGCCGAAAGATCGGCGACGACCAATTGGATGTGATCGATTAGTCGGCCGCGATGAAGTTGGGCAGTGTCCATTTCGACGCCTCCAATTCGGCAAGATAACGAAACGGCAGGGTGCGGTTTCGGTTCCATGTTTCGCCGTGATTTCGGTGGAAGTCGACATCCCCTTATTGTCGTTGCCGCTCGAGCGCAGCGTTGCACGATTCATAAATCCCCAAGGGTGGCAGACGATCAGGGGCCGGTGGTCCAAGCGGTGAAAATCGGAAAGTGATCGGAGGTGTCGATCAGCGGCTGGTCGTCATCGAAGTTGCCGTTACTGGCCGCATCGTAGGTATTCAGGCTCCTGCCGCCGCCGCGCGTGCCGTAAGCCGTCAATTGAACCAATATCACTTGAGCGCGCTGCGTGATTATCAAGTTGGCCCCGGTTGCTTTGGAACAAACCCAACGCCAAATCCGAACACGCGGCCAATCTTTTCCAACGTTTCGAGCGTGGGGTTCGCGGAGCCGGCTTCGATCTCCGCAACTTGTCGCCTAGTAAGCGACAGCATCTTGGCAAATTCCTCCTGCGTCATGCCGAACCCTTTGCGGATCTCCGCCACAGCACCGGGCAGCCTCAGGTCCCCAGTTCGAGCACGCTTCGCAAGTGTTCTCCGGTTTTCAAGAATCTCCTCTTTCGTCGGCTTCTTCCATCGAGCCATTTAGCGGTCCTTCGCCATCATTGACACGCCGCCAGACCGCTGTCCGCCATCGCTAGACAGCTGCAGGGGCAGATCGGAAGCGCGCGAACCCCCAGCAAGGCTGAGGTGATCGGCCAGCTTTCGCCTTGCGTGCCCCTGGGGCATAAGATCCAAGAGGAAGGGTGGCCAGCTGCGGCTGTATCGATTTTCGAGGTCAACGGGATAACGGACTGACAAGGCACGATGGTCGCGGACCGTTTTGCCGGTCGCGAATTCCGCCGACGCCATCGTGACGAAATAATCGAGATCGTAATCGACGATCGACGCGCCCTGGAAGCCGGCCGCGTCGTCCTTGAATTCTAGGGTCGCGGCGTGATGCCACTCGTCATCAAAATGGGTTTGGAGCGTTAGGCGCATTAATTGACCCTTTTAATGGTTCAAATAATGCATTTCTAGAAATTATTCAACCCATCAAAGTGGGTTGAATGACTACCTCCAAAACTGCCAGCTACCTGTGCGAGGCTGTGAAACCTTTGAAACTACGCCAACTCTCCTACTTCAAAGCGGTGGCCGAGGAACTGCACTTCGGCCGGGCGGCAGCCAGGATGCACATTGCCCAGCCGGCCTTAAGCAATCATGTGATGTCGCTGGAAAGGGAGCTTGGCTGTCCGGTGTTCATCCGCTCGACGAGACGGGTGGAACTGACCAGGGCAGGGGAGACCTTTTACTATCGCTGTGTGCGGATCCTGAGCGACATCGACCTGACCACGGAACTGACCCGGGCAGCCGGCGGCAGTCGTATCCGCCAGATCAGGATCGGCAGCATCTATCCGGCCACCATGGGCATGCTGCCGACCTTCCTTGCCAAGATCGCCCGCAAGTTTCCCCATGTCCA
>Ga0207426_1000946_pt1 | contig 28694 bp, 24 predicted proteins | sample AraplaMF_Cvi_mMS_FD_184265 | JGI IMG/M metagenome (GOLD analysis project Ga0207426, IMG submission 184265) | Arabidopsis root microbial communities from the University of North Carolina, USA - plate scrape MF_Cvi_mMS (SPAdes) (version 2) | ecosystem: Host-associated > Plants > Roots > Endosphere... | reverse complement strand
CGTGTTGAAGACGGCACGCATGTGCTCGCCCTGCCGGCCAGTGTAGCCGAGACTGGCGATCGCCGCCGTCGCATCGCGCTTCAGCCAGTCGGCGAAATCGGCATCGCTCCAGGCTTTGGCGACGACATGGGCGCCGTTTCTCGGCCCCACCTTCGTCTCATAGGTCTCGACGATCGCATCGATCGCCGCCGGATCGATAAGCCCCTTCTCCGTCAGCAGCGTTTCCAGCGCCTTCACACGTGCCTGCATGTCGGAATAGTGATTGTCGTGATCATGTCCGTGGGCATGATCGTGGTCATGGCTATGCGCGTCATGATCGTCGTGCAAGACACTGTCCTCCCGAAACTTTCTCCTATTTTTACCATATGCCGCAGGTCCGCCAAGCCCTTCTATGCGCCCTCAGCTTTTCCGCTAATCTCCCGCCATGAACATTCTGATTCTCGGCGCAACCGGCTTCATAGGCTCCGTGGTCGCGGCCCGGCTCGTTGCCGATGGCCACGCCGTGACCGGGCTTGGCCGCAATCCCGCGCGTGCCCGCCTGAAACAGCCGGCGATCGACTGGCGGCGCGCCGATCTCTCGCGCATGACGAAACCGGCGGATTGGGACGACATCCTCAAGGACCAGCATGCCGTCATCAATTGCGCCGGCGCCCTGCAGGACGGCCTTTCGGACGATCTGTCGGCCACCCAGGCAGAGGCGATGCTGGCGCTCTATTCTGCCGCAAAAGCCTCGTCGCGCCCGCTGATCGTGCAGATATCGGCAAGGACGGCGGGAGCGGCCGGCGATCTTCCCTTCCTCACCACCAAACGGCGGGCCGACGAGGCGCTTGCGGCAAGCGGCCTGCCATATTTCATCCTGCGCCCTGCCCTGGTTCTCGGCCGCAATGCCCATGGCGGTTCGGCGCTGCTGCGCGCACTCGCAGCCTTTCCATTGGTGCTGCCCCTGGTCCATGCCGAAAGCCTCGTCGAAACACTCTCTGTCGATGATGTGGCGGAAGCCGTGTCGCGGGCGGTTTCCGGCGACATCTCCGGCGATGTCGATCTTGCCGCGGCCGAGACCCTGACGCTCGCCGATCTCGTCCGCCTGCACCGGCAATGGCTCGGCCTCCCTCCCGCCCGCTTGTTTGCCCTTGCCCCCTGGCTTGCCCGGCCGGCGACATGGCTCGCCGATCTATCGGGCCTGCTCGGTTGGCGTTCGCCGCTGCGTTCGACAGCGATGACCGTCATGTCGGAAGGTGTGCAGAGCTCGAAAGTAGACGGCGGCCTCGTCGCGACATCAGCGGCTGCGACGCTCTCGGCCAATCCCTCCGGCGTCCAGGATCTCTGGTTTGCCCGGCTCTATCTCCTGAAGCCGCTTGTCATATCGGGCCTGTCCGTCTTCTGGCTGCTTTCCGGTCTGCTCCCGCTGCTGGCGCTCGACAGGACATCCGCTCACTTCCTGCCATTCATGCCTCACGCTGCCGCAACGGCGCTGACGCTGGCGACCTGCCTCGTCGACATCGTCCTCGGTGCCGCCGTCCTTGTCCGTCCCCTGGCGAAACGCGCCCTTCTCGGCATGCTTGGTGTATCGCTCGCCTATCTCGCCGGCGCCAGCCTGCTCGAACCCGCGCTCTGGCTCGATCCGCTCGGGGTTCTCGTCAAGGTGCTGCCGTCGATCCTGTTGACGCTGGTAGCCCTTGCCATCCTGGATGAACGCTGATGTTTGAAGAATGGCTGCTGCTCGCCCATGTCATTGGCGCGACCGTGCTCTTCGGTACCGGCGCCGGTATCGCCTTCTTCATGGTGATGGCGCATCGCACGCGCGATCCCGCACTGATCGCCCATATCTCAGCAACCGTCGTCATCGCCGATACGGTCTTCACCGCCACCGCGGCCATCCTCCAGCCGGTGACCGGCACTCTGCTGGCGCGATCGATCGGCTGGGACCTGTCGGAGGGCTGGATTGCGCTGTCGCTGCTGCTCTATGTCGTCACCGGCCTGTTCTGGCTGCCGGTCGTCTGGATACAGATCCGGCTGCGCAATCTCGCTCGCGCTGCCGCGGCATCGGGAAAAGCCCTGCCGCCAGCCTATTTCAGCCTTTACCGCATCTGGTTTGCTTTCGGCTTTCCAGCCTTCTCAGCCGTCCTCGGCATTTTCTGGCTGATGCTGATGAAGCCGTCGATCGCTCTATTTTAACATCGGCCAGAGGCTTAGCACCAACAGCACTGCCATGCTGATGTTGAACCATTTCAGCCGCACCGGATCGGAAAGCCATTCCCTGAGCGCCGAGCCGAAGCCTGCCCATGTCGAAACGCTCGGCACATTGACCGCCGCGAAGGCGAGACCGACGATCAGCACGCTGACGAGATAGAGTTGCGGATTGGTATAGGTCGCCATCGCGGTGACCGCCATCACCCAGGCTTTTGGATTGACCCATTGGAAGGCGGCAGCGGCGAAGAAGGACATCGGCTCGACGCCGCTCCTGCCTTCGCTGAGCGAGCGCGACGAGGCGATCTTCCAGGCGATCCAGACGAGATAGGCGCCGCCCGCAAATTTCAGCGCCGTATAGACGGCCGGCACCGTATGCAGAAGCGCGCCGAGCCCGAGGCCGACGCCGATGAGCAGCGAGAAAAAACCGGCGCCGATGCCGAACATATGCGGGATCGTCCTGCGGAAGCCGAAGTTCACGCCCGATGCGAAGAGCATCATATTGTTCGGTCCCGGCGTGATCGATGTCGTAAAGGCAAAGAGAACGAGGGCGAGAAACGTATCCAGCGGCATCCGACCTCCCCAGCCAGCTTTTTGCGGCCTGTCTATTTAGGTCAACATAGCTGCCCTAAACTGCCGATGCCATGACATCATTGTCATGGTGACAGGATTACTTGAAAGATGGCGAGCCGGCCCAATCTCTTGGCGAAGGGACAGAAAATTATGCAAGACGACCCGATTCCATTGATCACATTCCTGAACGGCACCGAGGTGCCGGCGCTCGGCCAGGGAACCTGGGCCATGGGCGAGGATGCCGGCCACGCCAGGGCCGAGATCGAAAGCCTGAAGGCCGGCATCGATCTCGGCATGACACTGATCGACACCGCCGAAATGTATGGCGACGGCGGCGCCGAGGAGATCGTCGGCCAGGCAATCAGGGGACGGCGCGACGAGGTCTTCGTCGTCAGCAAGGTCTATCCCTGGAACGCCAGCCTGAAAGGCACGATCGAAGCCTGCGAGCGCAGTCTCGAACGGCTCGGCACCGACCGCATCGATCTCTATCTCTTGCACTGGCGCGGCAACTACCCGCTCGCCGAAACCGTCTCCGCCTTCGAAATGCTGAAAACATCCGGCAAGATCGGCGCCTGGGGCGTCTCCAACTTCGACACCGACGACATGCAGGAATTGCTTGGAGTGCCCGACGGCGCCAATGTCGCCGCCAACCAGGTGCTCTATAATCTCTCCCGCCGCGGCATCGAATTCGACCTGCTGCCCTGGTGCCAGAGCCGCAAGATTCCCATCATGGCCTATTCGCCGATCGAGCAGGGAAATATCCTGCATCATCCCGAGCTGATCCGCATCGCCAAGGCCTATCAGGCAACGCCCGCCCAGCTGGCGCTCGCCTTCCTGCTCGAACGCGACGGCGTCATCGTCATCCCGAAGACCTCGAATGCCGAACGCGCGGCCGAAAACCGCGACTGCGTCTCGCTCGATATCACCGACGAGGACTGGCAGGCGCTGGACGCCGCCTTCCCGCCGCCGGCAAAGAAAAAGCCGCTGGAGATGCTCTGATCTCCAGCGGCTTTCGCCATTATTGCAGCAGCGGGCCTACATGCCCGGGCTGTAATATTTACATGCCCGGGCTGTAGTCTCTACATGCCCTGGACACCGCGGTTCATCGCCGCAATGCCGGTGCGGCAGACCTCGATCAGGCCGAGCGGCTTCATGATCGCTACAAACTGGTCGATCTTCGACGACTTGCCGGTGATCTCAAGAATGAAGTGACCGACCGTCGCATCCACTACCTTGGCGTGGAAGGCGTCGGCAAGGCGCAGGGTCTCGGCGCGCATGTCGCCCTCGCCGATCACCTTGACCAACGCCACCTCGCGCTCGATCGGCCGGTCCTGGCCGAGTTCGCGGGCGCGCACCGTCAGGTCAACGACGCGATGCACCGGCACGATCCGCTCCAGCTGCGCCTTGATCTGCTCCAGCACGTGCGGCGTGCCGCGTGTGACGATGGTGATGCGGGAAAGATGCGCCTGATGCTCGGTCTCGGAGACCGTCAGGCTCTCGATATTGTAGCCGCGGCCGGAGAACAGGCCGATGACCCGGGCAAGAACGCCCGGCTCGTTGTCGACGAGAACTGAAAGCGTGTGGCTTTCGACGGCCGCCGTTTCCGGCGAGATGAAATAGGCGGAGCCCGTGGGCTGTAGATGTGCGTTCATGGTCCTGAGTTTCCTCTTCCCTGCCGCATAACCCCGAAAATCGGAAACGATTTCCGGAAAGGATTATGCGCAAATTAAAAATGTCAGACGAGCGCGCGGCCCTTGGCGTCGATCGCATTGGCGACCGCCTCGTCGGTGGCTTCATCCGGCAGCAGCATCTCGTTATGGGCCTTGCCTGAAGGGATCATCGGGAAGCAGTTGGCGAGATTGGCGACGCGGCAGTCGAAGATGACGGGCTTTCTGACCTCGATCATTTCCAGAATGGTGTCGTCGAGCTCATCCGGCTTTTCGCAGCGCAGGCCGACGGCGCCATAGGCTTCCGCCAATTTGACGAAGTCGGGCATCGCCTCGGTATAGGAGTTCGACAGGCGGTTGCCGTGCAGCAGCTGCTGCCACTGGCGCACCATGCCCATATACTGGTTGTTCATGATGAAGATCTTGATCGGCGCATCGTGCTGGATCGCCGCCGACATTTCCTGGATGCACATCTGGATCGAGGCATCGCCGGCAATGTCAATGACGAGGCTGTCGGGATGGGCGATCTGCACGCCGAGTGCGGCCGGCAGGCCGTAACCCATCGTGCCGAGGCCGCCCGAGGTCATCCAGCGGTTCGGCTGTTCGAAGCCGAAGAACTGCGCCGCCCACATCTGATGCTGACCGACCTCGGTGGTGATGTAGGTGTCGCGGTCCTTGGTGTGGGCGTAGAGCCGCTCCAGCGCATATTGCGGCATGATGACGTCGTTGCTCTTCGTATAGGCGAAGGAGTTGCGCGCCCGCCAGCGGGTGATATCGGTCCACCAGTCGTCGAGCCGGCCCTTTTCCGGCTTCTTCGGCAGCGCCCGCCACAGGCGGACCATGTCTTCGAGGACGTGGCCGACATCGCCGCGGATGCCGATATCGACCCGGACGTTCTTGTTGATCGAAGACGGATCGATGTCGATATGGATCTTCTTCGAATTCGGCGAAAAGGCATTGAGACGGCCGGTGATGCGGTCGTCAAAACGCGCGCCGATGCAGACCATGACGTCGCAATCGTGCATCGCCATGTTGGCTTCGTAGGAGCCGTGCATGCCGAGCATCTTCAGCCAGTTCTTGCCGGAAGCGGGATAGGCGCCGAGGCCCATCAGCGTCGAGGTGATCGGGAAATCGGTGAGCTCGACCAGCTCGCGCAGCAGCTTGGAAGCCTCGGGACCGGAATTGACGACGCCGCCGCCGGAATAGATGACGGGACGGCGTGCATTCGCCATCAGCTCGATCGCCGCATGGATCTGGTTGAGGTCGCCCTGGGTCTTCGGCTGGTAGCTCTTCTGGATCGTGTAGTCGGCCGGCGGTGTGTAGGTGCCAGTCGCAAACTGCACGTCCTTCGGAATATCGACGACGACAGGGCCCGGACGGCCGGACTGGGCGATGCGGAAGGCCTCGTGAATGACGGCGGCGAGTTCGTTGACGTCCTTGACCAGCCAGTTGTGCTTGGTGCAGGGCCGGGTGATGCCGACCGTATCGCATTCCTGGAAGGCGTCGGAGCCGATCAGCGAGGTCGGAACCTGGCCGGTCAGGCAGACGAGCGGGACCGAATCCATCAGCGCATCCTGAAGCGGCGTGACCGCATTGGTGGCGCCCGGACCCGAGGTTACCAGCATGACGCCGACCTTGCCGGTCGAGCGGGCATAACCTTCGGCCGCATGGCCTGCCCCCTGCTCGTGGCGGACGAGGATGTGCTTGACTTCCTCCTGCTGGAAGATCTCGTCGTAGATCGGCAGGACCGCGCCGCCGGGATAGCCGAAGATATGTTCGACGCCATTGTCCTTCAGCGCCTTGAGAACGATCTCCGCTCCCGTCATCCGATTGCCTGCCGCCTGATTGTCCGTGCTCATCTGTCTGTTCCGTTTATGCTGGGATTTGCGTTTGTGGCCGGAAGCCCTGATTTCGGGCATAAAAAAAGGCCCCGGAGGAGCCTGTCATCTAGCGCATGGGTGGCTATCGCCGGATGGTTACACCATCCTGCCCATGCGCTTTCCCACCACGATAAGAGCCGTTGCGATTTTCATGGTCGGAAGTGATAGACAGAAAATTTCGCAGCGTCAACGCATGCCGCAATAAAAAACTGCCCGACGCCCGTATCCCCGAAAATCGATAGGATGAAGGATTTGTTAAAGGATCGACTTTATTCTTATACGCTACCGCATGGAGTAGCCCTTTGCTCAACAACGACTTGCGCACGTCTGGCAAGGCAGGCGAGCATGATCGCCGCGATGGCCATGCGCCGGGGAATCGCTTTCTCGGCCGCGTCGTTGCATGCAGCGGCTCCAGAGCGACGATTGCCGCCGTCGCCGAACAGGGCGGCACCGATCTTACCGAACTCTGGTCCGTGGGCCGGCTGATTTCGATCAGCGTCGGCCGCAACCGTGTCGTCGCCCTCGTCTATCAGATGAACACCGGCAGCCATGCCTGGGATGAAGGCGAAGACAACACGTTCCGGATCGAGACCGAACTGCTCGGCGAAGTCCGTGTGGATGAGGACGGCACCGAGGAGTTCTCGACCGGAATCTCGCGTTATCCCTATCTCGGCGCCATCGCCCACCGCATCCGTTCCGCCGACCTGATGCGCATCTATGATGCCGGCGAGGGTACGACCGCCGTCATCGGCAAGCTGACGCAGGACGAAAGCATCGATGCGGCGATCCACATCCCCTCGATGCTCTCCAAGCATTTCGCCGTCGTCGGCTCCACCGGCGTCGGCAAGTCGACCGCGGTCTCGCTGCTCCTGCACAAGGCGATCGTGGCGGATCCGAAGCTGCGTGTACTGATCCTCGATCCGCATAATGAATTTGCCGCCGCCTTCCCCAAGCACGCAGTCACCATCGATACCGATACACTCGACCTGCCCTTCTGGCTGATGCGGCTGGAGGAATTCGCCGAGGTCGTTTTTCGCGGCCGTCCGCCGGTGCCCGAAGAACTCGACATGCTGCGCGATATCCTGCCGGAAGCCAAACGCGCCTTCCGCGGCAGCGACAACTCGCTGGTGCGCCGCACCACGGAAAAAAGCTCGATCACCGCCGATACGCCGGTTCCCTACCGCATGGCCGATCTGCTGGCGCTGATCGACGAGCGCATCGGCCGCCTGGAAGGCCGCTCGGAAAAGCCCTTCCTGCGGTCGCTGAAGATGCGCCTCATCGCCGCGATCAACGATCCGCGCTATCATTTCATGTTCTCCAACAACACGATCAGCGACACGATCACCGAAACCATCGCGCAGATCTTCCGCATCCCCGGCGAGAATCGGCCGATCTGCACCTTCCAGCTTGCCGGCATTCCCTCCGAGGTCGTCAATTCGGTCGCCTCGGTGCTCTGCCGCATGGCCTTCGAAGTGGCGCTGTGGAGCGACGGCGCCATCCACATGCTCGTCGTCTGCGAGGAAGCTCATCGCTACATTCCCTCCGATCCGAGCCTCGGCTTCGTGCCGACGCGCCAGGCGATTGCCCGCATCGCCAAGGAGGGCCGCAAATACGGCGTCTCGCTCGGCATCATCACCCAGCGGCCGGGCGAGCTCGACCAGACGATCCTGTCGCAGTGTTCGACGCTCTTTGCCATGCGCCTTGCCAACGACCGAGACCAGGAAATCATCCGCTCGGCCATCCCGAATTCGTCGATCTCGACGACGAGCTTCATCTCCTCGATCGGCAATGGTGAGGCAATCGCTTTCGGCGAGGCGATCAGCGTGCCGATGCGCATGCGCTTTTCCCGCGTCGAGGAGAACCTGCTGCCGAAGGCGAGCAGCGCCAACAGCAAGCAAAGCGAGGAAGATCCGGATACAGTCGACCTGCGCAAGATCGTCACCCGTATGCGGGCGGTGACCGTCGGACCCGACATTTCGAATTTCCAGCAGAACTACGCCGCATCCGTGGCAAGCTTGGACGAGGCTGATGCAGCCGACGAGGATCTCGACGCCACGGCTTACGCGCCACCCACCTCTTCGGCCGCGCCGCTCGAATCCTACCGACGCGAACTGCTGCCGCAAACGCCGCGGCTGGATCCGGCTGCAGTGCCGGCGATCGATCCCCGGCTGGACGCGCTCCGCCGCGAGATGCGCCGCGAGGAGCCGGTCTTTCCCCGGCCGGCGCCGTCGGCGGATCAGCCAGCGATCACCCGCCGGGAGCCTGGCACGTCGCTGCGCGAAAGCATCCTGAAAAAACCGCTGAGCAGCCTCTACAACAAGGATTGACGCTTCAGCTCACTCTCCAGCGTCATTAGAGGTCCGACGGCGTCGAGCACCCGTTGCCGGTCCATCGATGCGAGCGGCAACAGAGGTCGTGGGAGCTCTGCCCGAGCGAGTGAGAGAATGTCGACCAGCGTATAGACCACGCGAAGGCTTCCGAATTCCTTGAACGTTTTCCAGAGCGGCTGGAGGAGAGCATCGAGCCGGCGCGCCTCACCACTGTCGCCCGCAATCGCGGCCTTGCTGAGCGCAAGGGCGACGCGCGGAAGCAAGCCGCCGATGACGCTGTACCAGGCATCGGCGCCTGAAAGCAGCGCTTCGGCCGCCCCCCAGTCGCCGCTATAGCCGATCGCAAGCTCGGTCTTCTCCCGCAATGCCGCCAACTCGCCTGCGAGATGCCCGTCAACAGGCAGAGGCATCTTTACCGCCTGGATCGTCTCGAGGTCGGACAGGCGTTGCAGAAGCTCGCGGCTGAAGGTGAAGTGGGTCGTGCCGGGATTGTTGTAGATGCAAAGCGGCAGCTTCGCCGCCTCCGTGACCGCAAGGAAATGCCCATAGGCTTCTTCCTGGGTCAGCGGCGTATAGGATACAGGCGCCAGCAGAAGCGCATCTGCACCAGCGGCCTCGGCATCCCTCGCAAGGTTTTGGGCCTGGTCTGTCCTCAAAGCGCCAACGCCGACGACGAGGGGAATACGGCCGTGAACGCATTCGACCGCAGCCTCGACGGCTCGCCGCCGCTCCTCAGGTGCAAGAAAGGCATAGATCCCGGTGCTGCCGAGAAGACCTATCGAGGCGACGCCTGCATCGCACAGGCGCTCCAGCAGGCGGCTAAGAGCTTCGGTGTCGACCCTGCCATCCCGATCGGCGGGCGTTGGCGGAAAGGCCGAAAGACCATGAAACGGAGAAGCGACAGACATGATGCGATCCTGAAAATCCGGTCAATGTGAAAACAGCAGGCGCGATCCGGCGCCGGCGAAGAAGACGGCGAGACTTCCCTCGATCCACCGCCGCGCGCGGGCATAGCCGCGCACCATCGGCGCCGTCGAGAAGAGCACGGCATATCCGGCAAATATCGAGATCCCGAGAAGCACGCAGCCGCCGAACGCCGTGACGGCCATCTCTGGCGAAGCGCCGGGCTTAAGGCCGAGCGACATGATCGCGACCCAGGCCAGAACCGCCTTCGGATTGCCGAGATGCATCAGAACGCCGCGGCGATAGAGCATGCCGAGTCGCGCGTCAGGCCGGACGAGCTCACCTGCCGGCCTGTCCGGCGCGGCTGCCGAGCGGGCCGCCTTCCAGGCGAGCCAGAGGAGATACAGCCCGCCCGCGACCTTGAGGAACAGCAGGGCATGGGCATAACGGACCAGCAGTGTCGATATGCCGGTGACCGCGATCAGCCCCCAGCATGTCGACATCGTGATGACCCCGGCGGCCAAGGTTAACGCCGGTCGACGCCCCTGCCGCATCGCCACATTCATGATGGCCATGTTGCTTGGTCCGGGACTGCCTGCAGCAATTGCGTAGGCGATGTAGACGACGAGAAGATCCTGCATTTGCGTGTTTCCAGAAGTTTGCGCCCGCGGACGCCCCTAGAAACGAAGAATACGGGGAGCCGCCAATCCGCTTCCTTTTCCTCGAAAATTGGTCCACTATGAAGCACCATTTTTGAAGAAAATCTCTAGACCACTTTTTGCGATGTCCAAACGGCGCAGCACCATCGAAATCCCGTCGCTCAACGCGATCGATCGAACGACCAATGTCGGCCGCCAGCTTGCCCAGAGCCTGCGCAGCGCAATCGCCAGCGGCGAACTGAGGCCAGGCGAACGCCTTCCTTCGACGCGCAGCCTTGCGGCTTCGCTGAAGATCGCGCGCGGCACTGTCGTCGAGGTGTTCGATCAGTTGGTCGCCGAAGGCTATCTCGAAGCGCGGGTCGGAGCCGGAACCCGGGTTGCCGCTCATCTCCTGGACGCGACGCCGGCGCCGGCAGCTCCGCCGGTCGCTGATGCTGTCGATCTGCCTCCCCCGGCTGCCCGGCTGATCGCCGTTGCCCGTGCGCTCACCCCGCACCCGCCGGTTCCCTTCGCCATTGCCGTCCCGGCGTCCGGTATTGCGCCCGACGACACCTGGCGCCGCCTCGGCAATCGCGTGCGCGCGTCGAGACAGGCCGCACCCTCGGGTTATCACGACCCGATGGGTCTGCACGAGCTCAGGCTTGCCATTGCCGACCACATCCGGCGCGCGCGGGCCGTTCATTGCGAGCCGGAACAGGTCATCGTTACATCGGGCACCCAGCAAGGCCTCTATATGGCAGGCCGGGTGCTTCTCTCGCGTGACGATCCGGTATGGGCCGAAGACCCCGCCTATCCCGGGTTGACGGCAGTGCTCGACGATCTCGGCGTACGGACCCACCGCTTGCCCGTCGATGCACAGGGGATGAACGTGGAACGCGGCCTCGAACTCTGTCCGCAGGCGCGCGCCGCATTCGTCACCCCTTCGCACCAATATCCGATCGGCATGCCGCTCAGCATGGCGCGGCGCAATGCCTTGATCGCCTGGGCCGACCAGAATCGCGCCTGGATCGTCGAGGACGATTACGACAGCGAGCTGCGTTATGCCGGACACCCGTTTCCCTCGATGCAAGGATTGCGTCCGTCACGCGTCATCTATCTCGGAACCTTCAGCAAGGTGCTCTTCCCCTCCCTGCGCCTCGGCTACGTCATCGCCCCTCCTCCGCTCGTGGAAGCCTTTGCCGGCGCCCGCGCCATTCTCGACCGGCATTCGCCGATCGCAGAACAGCATGTTCTGGCGGCTTACATGCGGGAAGGCTATTTCGAGGCGCATATCCGGCGCATCCGCGGCCTCTATGCCGACCGCCGCGCTGTCCTGCTCGCAGCGCTCGAGCGGGCCTTGCCCGAGGGATGCCAGGTTCAGCCGAGCGACCAGGGCATGCACATTCTTCTGTGGCTGCCCGAGCAGGCCGACGACGTGCAACTTGCAGCACGCGCCCTATCGGCCGGCCTCGCCGTGCGGGCGATCTCCCCGATGTATGCCGCGGAGCCGGCGCGCCCCGGCCTGATGCTGGGCTTCGGCGGATTTCTTCCGGACCAGCTGCGGGCGGCGGTCGGCGAACTCGCCAAACTGCTGAGCCTGCAGATGACTGGAGCGGAAGGCCCGCGTCAGGTCTGACACTTAAGCGATCAGCCGTTCCCAGCTGTCGTCCATCTGGTTGCGGAACCATGTCATCTGCCGCTTGGCATATTGCCGCGTCGCCGCAGCACCCTTCTCCAGCACCTCGTCGCGTGTCATCTCGCCCCTCAGCATCGCCGCGATCTGCGACACGCCGATTGCCTTCATCACGGGCGCCTCGGCCGGCAGGTCGAGCGCAAGCAGCGCCCTCACCTCGTCTTCGGCGCCTTGCTGCAGCATTTTTTCGAAACGGCCGTTGATGCGTTGATGCAGCACCGCCCGGTCCGGCAGCACGACGATCTTGCGGGCCTCACCCGCGTCGATCACCACCGGTCCCGACTGGCCCTGGAAATCGGCGATCGACCGCCCCGTCGCCTTCATCACTTCCAGCGCCCGGACGATGCGCTGTCCGTCCTGGCGGTTGAGACTTGCCGCCGTGGCGGGATCGGCGTCAGCGAGCTCCGCATACAACCCGTCCGGCCCCTCCTCCAGCAGCCGTGCCCTGAGGCTTTGCCGCAGTGTCTCCGGTATCCCGGGCATATCCGAGAGTCCGCCGGTCAGCGCCTTGAAATAAAGCCCCGTGCCGCCGACGAAGACCGGCAGCCGTCCTTCGGCCTTGAGCATCGGCAGCAGCGCCGAGACATCGCGCAGCCAGGCGCCTGTGGAATAGGCCGCCCCCGCCGGCACGTGGCCGTAGAGATGATGTGGCACGCCTTGCATCTCCCCCTCCGACGGCCGCGCCGTCAGCACCCGCAGCGTATCGTAGACCTGCATGCTGTCGGCGTTGACAACGACACCGTCATGGCGTTTGGCCAATTCGACGGCGAGCGCGGACTTGCCGCTGGCGGTCGGCCCGGTTATCAGGATCGCGTTCACTGTGCTCAGAAGGTTTTCCATCATGGCCCTCGTTGCCACGCTTGTTGCCAATCCGTCAAATCCCGTGCTGACACCCGCAATCGCCGAACAGGCGGCCGAGGTGGTGAAGGCTTCCGGCCTCTATTGGCTGGCCGACGGCATCGCCTGCGACATCGCGCTGCGCGACGGCACGGATGCGCAGGCGGCCGAGGCCAATATCCTTGCGCTCATATCAGGCGCGCCGATCGACCTCGTCATCCAGGAGCAGGAGACCCGCCGCAAGAAGCTGCTGATTGCCGACATGGATTCGACGATGATCGGCCAGGAGTGCATCGACGAACTCGCCGCCGAAGTCGGCCTGAAGGAAAAGGTTGCCACCATCACCGCCCGCGCCATGAATGGCGAGATCGCCTTCGAACCTGCCCTGCGTGAGCGTGTCGCCCTGCTCAAGGGCCTGCCGCTGTCGGTCGTCGACGAAGTGATCGCCAAGCGCATCACACTTACCCCTGGTGGCCCGGAACTGATCGCCACCATGAAATCGAAAGGCCATTACACCGCCCTCGTCTCCGGCGGCTTCACGGTCTTCACCAGCCGCATCGCCGCCACCCTCGGCTTTGATGAGAACCGCGCCAACACGCTGCTCGAAGACGGCGGCATACTCTCCGGCTTCGTCGCCGAACCGATCCTCGGCAAGCAGGCGAAAGTCGATGCGCTGAACGAAATTTCGGCTCGCCTCGGCATTTCGCCGGAAGAAGCGATCGCCGTCGGCGACGGCGCCAACGACCTCGGCATGCTGCACCTCGCCGGCGCCGGCGTCGCCCTCCACGCCAAGCCCGCCGTCGCCGCGGAAGCTGAGATGCGCATCAACCACGGTGATCTCACAGCCCTGCTCTATATCCAGGGCTACCGGAAGACGGATTTCGTGACGGCTTGAAGACCGACGTGGCACACCCTCATCCCTATGCTCGTCACAGGAATGGGCGAGAGTTGGAGACGACGGCGGTAATTCACCACCGCCGCAACTTTCTTATTCCATCGGCACCGCCACGAACCGGAGATCGCCATTCGCCGATGCGATCATAAGCTGGGCGTTGCGGCGGCCTTCCTGTTTCAGCGCCTGCACCTTGGCGGCGACCGCATCCGGCGACTTCATGAACTCCTGCGCCACTTCGACGATCACATCGCCGGGCTTCAGCCCCTTTTCGGCCGAGGCGGAGCCGGGCGTCACCTCTGTCACGACGACGCCGTCGACGCTCTCGGCGATGCCGAAAGCCTTGCGCGTCTCGGGGCTCAAAAGCGACAGCGACAGGCCGAGCACGTTCTTCGGCGTTGCCGCATCCGGCGCCACCTGACCCTTATGCTGGTCCGGCGTGCCGGGTTCGGGCTGGACCTGATCGCCGCTGTCAGGCTGGTCCATGTCATTGTTTTCGCCGGGATCCGGCGTGATCACGCCGTCGTCCTGCGAGCCATCGGGCGCCGCATCGCCGGATGCGGCCGCCTGATCGCTGTCTTCGAGCCGGCCAAGCTTCACCTTGACGGTCTGCTCCTTGCCGTCGCGCAGCACCACCACGTCGACTTCCTTGCCGACCGTGCTTTCCGCCACGACGCGCGGCAGGTCGCGCATTTCGCTGACGGTCTTGCCGTCGAATTTCAAGATGACGTCGCCCGCCTTGATCGAGCCGTCGTCGACGGGCCCGCCCTTGATGACGCCGGCGACCAGCGCGCCCTTTGCGCTGTCGAGCCCGAGGCTGTCGGCGATATCGTCGGTCACCGGCTGGATGCGCACGCCGAGCCAGCCGCGCCGCGTCTCGCCATATTCGCGCAACTGGTCGACGACGCCGGACGCAAGCTCCGACGGCACCGAGAAGCCGATGCCGATCGAACCGCCGCTCGGCGAGATGATCGCCGTGTTGATGCCGATCACTTCACCCTTCATGTTGAAGAGCGGTCCACCGGAATTGCCCTTGTTGATCGCCGCATCCGTCTGGATGAAGTTGTCATAGGGGCCGGCATTGATATTGCGGCCGCGGCCGGAAATGATGCCTACCGTCACCGAACCGCCGAAGCCGAACGGATTGCCGATGGCCATCACCCAGTCGCCGATGCGCATCGTGCTAGAATCGCCGAATTTCACGGATTTCAGCGGCGCCTTCGGCTCGACCTTCAGCACGGAAAGATCGGTCTTCGTATCCGTGCCGATCAGCTTCGCCTTGAGTTTCGAACCATTGGCGAAATTGATCTCGATGTCGTCGGCGCCCTCGATCACGTGATTGTTGGTGACGATATAACCGGCCGGATCGATGACGAAGCCGGAGCCGAGCGAGCTGACATTGTGGTTGCCGCCCTTGTTGCCCTGCTGCTTGTTGAAGAAATCGTTGAAAAACTCCTGGAACGGCGAGCCGTCGGGCGCACGCGGCGCCGGGCCGGCCCCCTCGTCGTCCTTCACATTCTGCGAGGTCGAGATATTGACCACGGCATCGAGCAGCCCCTCGGCGAGATCGGCGACCGAAGCCGGGCCGTTGTTTGGCGTGACGGCCTGGATCGGGGCGATCTGCTGTGGCGCGGCGGGTGCGGGCGGCGTGGGCGTAGGAGCAGCCGCCTCCGGAGCAGCCGGAGCGGGCGTGGCAACCCCGGGAGCGGTCGTCTCAGGTGCGGTTTGCGCATAGGCAATCCCGTTCATGCCGGCATGCGCAAGAATTGCAGCGCTGGCCATAAGCGCGAGCGTTCGTCTGAAGGGCGAGCGTTTCGTGGGGGCCATCAAGCTTCCTCATAAGGGGTAAATGCGCACATTGAGCACCAGCATAAGGCGGAATGATGGAGGGTGAAATCACCTTTTCGCGAAATCCCCGTGCAATGTGACGTGGCCTCGCAAATGCCGGATCATCTCAATCATCCCACGAAAAAAGGGCCGGCACTCGGGCCGGCCCTTCGAGGATTGTCGGGATGCGATCGGCATCCCTTGCCGTCAGTTCGCCGGCTGGGCGGGTGCTGCGGGAGCAGCCGCAGCCGGTGCGGCCGGATTTGCCGGTGACGGCTGCAGAGTGCCGGCGGCATTGTCGAAAAAGCGGAAAAATTCCGAATTCGGCGACAGCACCAGCGTCGTGTCCTGCGACGAAAGCGCCGAGGAATAGGCCGCCATCGAGCGATAGAACTCGAAGAAGGCTTGATCCTTGCTGAACACTTCGGCGAAGACGCGGTTGCGTTCGGCATCGCCCTGGCCCCGAAGGATTTCCGCATCGCGCTGGGCGCCTGCGGTGAGCTCGACAACCTGGCGGTCGGCGACGGCCCGGCGCCGCTGGCCTTCCTCATTGCCTTCGGCACGGATGCGCTCGGCCTCGGCAAGGCGTTCCGAACGCATGGCATTATAGGTGTTCGGCGCAACCTCCGGCGAAAGGTCGGTACGGCGGATGCGAACGTCGTCTATATGCAGGCCGAGATTTTCGGCATCTGTGCGCAGGTCGTCGCGAATTTCCAGCATCATCGCGACACGCTCTTCCGAGAGTGCGGCATTGTAGTCACGCAGACCGTAGACGCGGCGAAGCGATGAATCGAGCTGCGCCCTCAGCCGCGCTTCCGCGGCCTCGCGATCACCCGATACCGTCTCGCGGAAACGGCGGACATCCGAGATATTGTAGATCACGAAGGCATCGACGTCGAAGGTCTGGCCGTCCTGGACCTGAACTCGGATATTGTCGAGATCGAGCCTCAGCGCCTGCTTTTCGACCAATTGAACGCGGTCGGCATCCATGAAGCCGAACGGCAGCTTGAAGTAAATGCCAGGCTCGGTCTTGACCGACTGGATCTGGCCGAAACGGACGACAATGGCCTGCTCGCGCGCATTCACCACGAAGATGGACGAATAGAGCCCGACCAGCACGATGGCGAGGATGAGGAGAATGATGGGAAGTCTGTTCGATGTCATGACTCAACCTCCCTGCTGCGCCGGTTTGCCGAGTTCGTTGAGCGGCAGATAGGGCAACACGCCCTGCTTCTCGTCGATGATGACCTTCTTCGAGTTCTTCAGCACCTGCTCCATCGTTTCGAGGTACAACCGCTTGCGGGTCACGTCAGGCGCCTTGGAATATTCGTCGTTGATCGCAGTGAAACGCTGCGCTTCACCTTCCGCCTCTTTCACGACACGGTCCTTGTAGGCGGCGGCATCTTCACGGATTCTGGCCGCATCGCCTCGCGCCTGGCCAAGCTTCTGGTTGGTGTAGCGATTGGCCTCTTCGATCGTGCTATCGCGGTCACGGCCGGCACGCTGCACTTCTTCGAAAGCATCGGCGACTTCCCGCGGCGGCGCCACGTTCTGGATCGTCACGCCGGTGACGGTCACGCCTGCGCCATAGCGGTTCATGGTATCCTGCAGAATATTGAGCACATCCACTTCGATCGGCTGGCGATTGCTGCGGAAGGCGTCCTGGGCGGGACGCCGGCCGACGATTTCGCGCATGGCGCTGTCGGAAACCTGCTGCAGGGTCTCTGCCGGATTTTCGACGTTGAAGAGATAGGCCTTCGGATCACTGACCGTGTAGAAGACGGCGAACTGCACGTTGATGACGCTCTTGTCGCTGGACAGCATCAGGCCGTTCGAAGACGAGGCCGAGGTCGCCCCGATATTCAGCTGTTGCACGGTCACCTTGACCGTCTCGACGGTTTCCATCGGCCAGAAATGGAAATGCAGGCCGGGCATCGAGATCTCTTCCTTCGGCTTGCCGAACCGCAGCTCGACGCCGCGTTCGTCCGGCTGCACCACGTAGATGCACTGGATCAGCCAGAACACCGCGAGGATCGCCACGACGATCACCGCCACGCCGCCGTTGAAACCGCCGGGAACGATGTTGCGCAGCTGGTCCTGGCCGCGCCGGATGATATCTTCCAGATCGGGCGGTCCGCCCTTGCCGCCACCGCCGCGCGGGCGGTTCGGCCCCTGGCCCCATGGTCCCTGATTATTACCGCCGCCGCCGCCCCAAGGGCCGCCGCCGCCATTCTGATTGCTCCAGGGCATCAAAACCTCGTTGTTCGTTAAGTCTTCCACACATCCGGAACCGTGGGGGCTGACCGGCGGATGCGTTGGTGACCGTTATAGGTATCGCCGCATCGGCTTTCAACGCAACGTGGGAAACTTGGTCAATTTAATTGGAAAATAGTTCATTTTCAGGCGTGTCGGCGTTCATAGACGACGAAACGCGTGGGATAGCTGTCTTTCTCGCCGGCCGGAACCGCGATAGACTCCCCCGCCTGCCAAATATCGGGATCGATGGCGGGAAATGAGGCGTCCCCATCGAGATCGGCCTCGACATGCGTGATGCACATCCGGTCGGCAAGGCCGATCGCCTGCGCATAGACCTGACCGCCGCCGAGAATGCAGATCTCATCGACGCCGGTTTCGAGCGCCAGCCTTTCAGCCGCCGTCATCGCCTCCGGCAGCGACTGCGCCATGCTGACATCGGGATGATTTATCGTCGCTTGCCGCGAGATGACGACATTCGGCCGCCCCGGCAGCGGCTTGCCGATCGAATCGTAGGTCTTGCGGCCCATCACGACGGGCTTGCCCAATGTCAGCGCCTTGAAGCGCTTGAGATCGCTCGAAAGCCGCCAGGGCATATCGCCGTCGCGGCCGATAATGCCGTTGCGGGCAACGGCGGCGAAGATGGTCCTGCGGATGTCGGCCATGGAATGTCCCGGATCAGACGGCGATCGGCGCCTTGATGCTGGCATCGGCCTCGTAGCCGATCAGCTCGAAATCGTCGAAGGTGAAGCCGAAAATGTCCTTCACATCAGGATTGATGCGCATGAAGGGCAGCGGCTTCGGCCGGCGCGCCAGCTGCAGCTTCGCCTGGTCGAAATGATTGTGATAAAGATGGGCGTCGCCGAGCGTGTGGACGAAATCGCCGGGCTTCAGCCCGGTCACCTGGGCCACCATCATCGTCAGCAGCGCATAGGAAGCGATGTTGAACGGCACGCCGAGGAAGATATCGGCCGAGCGCTGGTAGAGCTGGCAGGAAAGCTTGCCATCGGCCACATAGAACTGGAACAGGCAATGGCAGGGCGGCAGCGCCATTTCATCCACTTCGGCCGGGTTCCAGGCCGAGACGATATGGCGGCGTGAATTCGGGCTGTTGACGATGCCTTTGACGAGATTGGCGATCTGGTCGATATGGCCGCCATCCGGCGCCGGCCAGGAGCGCCACTGGGCGCCGTAGACAGGCCCGAGATCACCGTTTTCGTCGGCCCATTCGTCCCAGATAGAAACGCCATTCTCCTTGAGATAGCGGATATTCGTCTCGCCCTTCAGGAACCAGAGAAGCTCGTGGATGATCGAGCGCAGATGCAGCTTCTTTGTGGTGAGGACAGGAAAGCCCTCTTCGAGGTCGAAGCGCATCTGGTAGCCGAAGACCGAGCGCGTGCCGGTGCCGGTGCGGTCGCCCCGGTCGGAGCCCTTTTCCATCACATGGTTCAGGAGATCGAGATATTGCTTCATGTCGCGCTGATTCCGTTTGCCCCAATTTAAGCCCTCAGCGGCGGGAAACCAATCGCCGCCGGGCATTTTCCCAATGTTTCTGATGGGCTGCATAACGCTTTTATGACGTTTGCCCTTTCCTTGGGCTGAGGAAACCACTATATCACCCTTGCCGGCTTTCGGGTCGGCTATGGCGATAAATGAGCGGTGTAATAAACCTATTGGACCCGGGGGCGGTACCCGGCGCCTCCACCAAAAACCGGCGGCCTCGAAGGCCGGCTTTTGATGGGGGCGAAACAGGATCGACAAGGGTGTAAAGATCGTCTTTTTGCTCGGCATTGTACCGCCGTTATCGGGCTAAAATTGTAGTTGCAAACGACAACTATGCGGAAGCTCGTCTCGCTGCTTAATCGCGGTGTGACACTTCAAATAAAGCCCTAGTGGTTCGCACCTCTAGGCGGGGTCCGAAGGCACCTGGCAACAGAAGCCTTCACCTTCTCCCTTGCGCGCAAATCATGTATGGTTTGGTCAAGCATGACTCGGCTCAGGCCTTTTCCAGGGCGTCTTGGCATGCCATACAGCCTTGGGAAACGAGTCCGAACCAAAAGAAAGACAGGAAAGCATGGGGCAGGATCACATCCGTTACGACATTCTGGCACAGGACGCGCTGCGTGGCGTCATCCGCAAGGTTTTGTCTGAAGTTGCCGCGACGGGCCGCCTGCCGGGCGAGCATCATTTCTTCATTACCTTTCTGACCGGCGCCCCTGGTGTTCGCATCTCGCAGCACCTGAAGGCGAAGTATCCGGAACAGATGACTATCGTCATCCAGCACCAGTTCTGGGAACTGAAGATCACGGAGACCACTTTCGAGATCGGCCTTTCCTTCTCGGATGTTCCGGAAAAGCTCTTCATTCCGTTCAACGCCATCCGCGGCTTCTATGACCCGTCCGTGAACTTCGAGCTGGAATTCGACGTGCCTCTCGCTGACAGCGAAGAGCTTCCCGCCGCTGAAATCACCGCCTATCCGGTTGCGTCCGAGAAGTCCGAGGAAACGCCCGCCGCCAAAGCCGATGGCGAGGAAAAGAAACCCGGCTCGGTCGTCTCGCTCGACGCCTTCCGAAAGAAGCAGTAAAACCAAGGGAAGCAACTGCTTCCCTTTTTCAATTCCGATCGAGGCCAACCGTGACCGCCGAAGTCGTCAATCTCCGCCAGTTCAAAAAGAAACAGGCCCGCGCCGACAAGGCGAGGCAGGCGGAGCAAAACCGTATCTCCTTTGGCCGCACCAAGGCCGAGAAGCAGCTGACGAAGGCGCTCAATGAGAAGGCCGAACGCTCTCATCAGCAAGGCCGGATAGAGAAATCTGAAGACGACAAATGAGCGCCCCGAGAAACGCAAAAGATTCCGGGATCAATCAGTTGGCAGGCTTTCTGGAATCAACGTGTCAGCGGCTCGAACCGAATTCTGAAGCCTTGCGATGATCCGCAAGCACTCGGCTACTCTACACGGACACCGCACCAGCTTCTCGTTGGAAGACGAGTTCTGGACCGAGTTGAACATAATCGCCAAAGCGCGCGCCATCCCACTCGCAGCCTTGATTTCCGACATAGACGATCAGCGACAGCCGGAGAGCAACCTCTCGTCAGCGCTGCGCGTCTATGTCCTTCATTGGCTGAAATCCGAGAGCGCGGGCTAGTTCGCCTCGAAGGCTACCGCGCGTGAGGATACCCACATACCGCGATCGCAAACACACTACTGCGGCACCTGCACGCCCGGCAACCCCGGCACCGTTTCGAAATTGAGTGAGTTCTCCGGGGGCACGGTAAGCTGCTCCTGTGCCCGTCGCGCCGCCTCTGCGGCCGCTTTTGCGTCCTCCGCCGCCTTTGCCTTGGCGCGCGCTTCGGCTTCAGCGTCAGCCTTTGCTTTCGCTTCCGCTGCCTGCCTATCGCGCTCGGCCTGCGCGGCCAAAGCTCTCAGGCGCTGCTCTTCCGCCTGCCGTTGCGCCTCGAAGGCTGCGGCCTTCTGGCGCTCGATATCGTTGAACTTGTAGAGAGCAACTTCACGGCGCAGTCGCTGCTTCTCCAGTACGTTGGACTGCAGGCGCTCGACGCGCCGGCGTTCGCGCTCGTAGGCGCGCAACGACAAGAAGCCGGTGATGTCCGTGACATCAATGGTTCGCCCAGGCGACGCGAGCAGTCCTGAAAAGTCGAGTCGTACCGCAGGCTCCGCACCGGGAAGCACCTCGCCACCCGGATTCAGTGCAATGTTGAGCGACGCATTGATGCGCTCCTGTGGCAGGTCGATCTGGCCGTTGCCGACGAGCTTTGCCTGGTCGGTCGTCACGCTGACGTTCTGAAAGCGCAGAACCCCATCCGTCACGTTGAACGGAATCGCAGTCGGCGGCAGCTTCGCTTCGCCGTTGTTGAGCAAGGTCTCGACGATCGGATGAACCTTGCCGGCATTCAGCTGATCCTGCATCGGATCGGTGGCGGCCAGTAATGGCGCCAGCATGCCGAGATTGAGACCACGTACGCTGATATCGCCAAGCCGAAGCTCGCCGGAGCCGTTCAAAGAACCAGCGATATCCTTCATGGACTTGCCGGAAGCCTCCATGGAGAGCCCAAGCCCGAACTTGCCGTTGGCGACCGGCGCGCCATCGCGGGGCCACACGACACCGGCCAAATCCGCATCTGCCAGCACCAGTTGCGTCTGGAAGAAGCCCGTACCGTCAGCATTGGTAAACAGCAGGCTGCCGTTGACGCTGCCGCCATCCCAACCGCCCTTGATGTCGTTCAGCTGCAATTCGTCGCCCCTGTAGGCCACGTTTGACGTGAAATCCGAAATCGCGCCGGACCAGCCAGGCCAGAATTGCTTGGCGGAGAGCTTGAGGTTGACGTCCAAATCCTTGAAGATCGGCAAGCCCAGCGCGCCGGCCGACAGGTCGCCGGTCGCCGCATCCGTCATAGGTCCGTAAACAGCTTCCCCTAGCCAGGTGGCATCGGCCTTGGATAGCGCCAATTCGCCCGTCGCCGTGGTCTTTTCCGCTTTACGGTCGACGGTCAGGGCGCCGCTGAACTCGTTGTCGGCGGCATGTCCTGCGATATCCGCAAAGGAAATCTTGTCGCCATCGATGGTCGCGTTCGTTGTCAGCTTGAACGGCAGGCCCGTACCCATTTGCGGCACAGCGATGCCGTTCATGACAAGATACGGATCAAGATCGGCACTCTCCAGGGATACTGCAAGCTGTCCGTTCATGAAGGCCTGCGGGCGAACGTCCACTTTGCCGCCAGCCGTAAACGATGTGCGGTCGGTGGCAAATGTCAGCTGGGCGTCGGCAGGATCCGTTCCTTCTGCCTGCACCTTCAGGGTCAGGCGGCCATTGGCATCGGCCTCGACCGGCAACGGATCAAGACCCGCCTGCCCAAACAGGATCGAGGTGACGCTGTTCTCAAGCGTCGCCTCAAGGCTCGTTGTGCCCTTGCCCGTCAGCGCCAGAAGATCCGACATGCGGTAGTCGAGGTTGACACGACTGCCGTTGGTCACCCCCGCCAATGTCAGTGTCAGGCCGTCGCCCTCGTCGCCTCCGAGAGTCAAAGCTCCGCGCAGTGCGGTATTCGTGTACCATGCGGCATTGCGCACAAGCCTATCCATGACCGGATGCTGCGGCAGATGCTGCTTGAGCATTGTGAAGAATGAGCCCGGATCCGCCGATTTGAAGGTGATTTCCCCAGAGCCCTTGTAATCGAGCAGCGATCCCTCGGCGCGACCGGTCGCAGTCACTTCGGCACCCGCCAGGTTCTTGATAGAAAGCTTGTCGACCGCGAGAGCCCCATCGGCAATTGCAAAGCTCGCCTCGACATCGCCCGCTTCGACGCCGAAGGCTGTAAACTTGTCGGCCTTGAGCCGTGCAGTGATCTTGTGATCGAGTACGTTGTCGCCGCCATCCTGGCCGGTGAACAGCCCTGTCAGCGCACGCAGTGCATCCAGATCGAGTGCGTCGCCGGCAAGCGCGACATCAAGCGTCGGTACCTGGTTGGCCAACGCCTGTCGGTCCATCCGACCCTTCAACGTGGCCTGTCCAACGGCGATTTCCAGGTTGTTGAACGTCTGCCGGTCATGCGTGAGGCTGACATCAGCGGAAAAGCCCGCCTGCCGCAGTTGCCGGATCGCCGGATCGACTGAGCCGGAAAGCCATGCCGCAAGGCCCGTGGGCTGATTGGAGGCCACCGTGATCTGCCCAACGAACGATGCTTGCCCCTGCAAATTGAGCTTGCCCTGGCCTTCCACCTGTGTGCGTCCCGGAAGCGTGCCGACCACGTTGTCGATGATCCAGCCCTTGCCAGCGGGTTGCACATCGAGCTGGATATCGCGGATTGTCGTGTCGCCGGCGACGATCGCCGGCAACCGAACGGTTGCCTTACCCGGCACCTGCGGTACAGGCACTTGCGAAACGATCTGAATCAGCGCGTTCAGGCGCTGCCGCGCCGATAGGCCGGGATCGCGCGTCGTCTTGCCATTCGCACCCTGATTGCCGATGCGATTGACGTCGATCTGCTGGCCGTTCGCAATCAGCAGGAATTGCGGCTGGCTTCCGGTGTCCAGGGTCGCCTCGCCCGTGACCACATAGGGATCATCGGTGGCTCCGATCTCGAGACGGTATTCCGGTATACGAATGCTCTCGTTCGTAAGCTCGAACTTGCCTTTCAGTCGCGGAGGAACATCGGTCTTGTCGGCCGCCTTGGCGTTCCGGCTCTCGATCGATGCAGATATCGCTCCCTGATAGTTCGGCCTGCGGTCGACAAGTTTCAACTCGCCATCGAGATCGACGATCACCGGTTGCTTGTCGGGCTGCAGTCGCGTGCGCATCCGCAGGATCCCGTTCTCATCAGGCTGATTGCTGGCGATCATGAAACTCCCATGTGCGCCATCCAGCGCCGCATCGCCTTCGATCCTCCACGGACCGGCAAGCGACTTAGCCGACATTTCGGCGTTCAGTCCTGTGATGCGGCGCGACCGCCCTGACTGATCGTCAATGAACTGAATATCGCCGCCAGTAACGTGGACGTTTTCGAGAACAACCGTCTTGGCCGGAATTTCGGGTTGGCTGCCACGGGTCCAATCGAGCGTGCCATCCTTCAAGAGGCGCAGCTTCACCCGCGGATTGACCACGCGCATGTCGAAGATCAACGCCTCGCCGGAAAGGAAAGGCGCGAGTTCAGCATCCATGGAGAACTGCTCGATCTGCACGATCGGCGACCCGTCGACCTCCTGTCCAACGCGCACATCATGCAGCGTCACCGAAGGGAACGGCAGAAGGCGCGCGTCCACCGCTCCGTGCACGACGACCTTTTTGCCGATAATCCGGCTCGCCTGATCCTCGAAATTCTTTCGGAAATCGGTCCAATCGATAAACAGCGGTGCCAGCAGCGCTACGAACAGCGCCACCACAATCACTCCGCCCAAAAAGACGAGGAACCGGCCTACCAACTCAACTATTCTCCATTCGGGAATCCATTGCGGACACTAGAGCATGATCCCGAAAGCTGTGAAGCAGCTTTCGGGCAACATCATGCCCTATTTAATTGATTTGGAGATGAATTCGCCTCATCGCCAGTCAATCTTCCGTAGCGTCAACCCTGCCGGCCTACAGGCTCGACGGAATCCCACTTCAGGTGCGGTGGAATATCTTGCCAGGATTGAAGATATCATCCGGATCGAGCGCCTTCTTGACCTGCCGCATCAGTTCAACCGTGCCGCCGAGCTCCTCTTCCAGGAATGCCATCTTGCCCTGGCCGATGCCGTGCTCGCCAGTGCAGGTGCCGTCCATCGCCAGAGCGCGAGCGTTGAGCCTGCCGACAAAGGCCTCGGCAGCGGCAATGCCCTCCTCGGTCTTGTCGTCGAACAACAGGAGCACATGGAAGTTTCCATCGCCTGCATGCCCGACGATCATCGCCAGCAGGCCATGTTCCTCTATATCGATCTGCGTCTCGCCGATACAATCGGCAAGACGGGAAATAGGCACGCAGACATCCGTCGAGAGCGCGGCCAATTCCGGCGCCAGCGCGCGCGATGCCCAGTAGGCATCGTGCCTTGCCTTCCAGAGCCTGCTGCGCTCCTCGGCGTTGACTGTCCATGAGAACGCGCCGCCTCCACATTCGGAGGCAATCTCGGCAAACTGTTCCGATTGCAGGGCAACGGTTTCATCCGTGCCATGAAATTCGAGGAAGAGCGTCGGCGTTTCCTCGTAGTTCAGCTTGGAATAGGCATTGCAGGCACGAATTTGCAGCGCATCGAGAAGTTCGATGCGGGCGACCGGAATGCCCATCTGGATGGTCATGATGACGGCATCGCAGGCGGCCCGAACAGTCGGAAAGGCGCAGACGCCACCGCCGATCTTCTGCGGGATGCCCTGCAGCCTCAGCGTCACCGACGTTAGTATGCCAAGCGTGCCTTCCGCGCCGACAAACAACCGGGTCATATCGTAGCCGGCTGACGACTTGCGGGCGCGTCGTGCGGTACGGATTTCTTCTCCGTTCGCAGTAACCGCGGTCACGGCAAGCACATTGTCCTTCATCGTGCCGTAACGCACGGCATTCGTTCCGGAGGCCCGCGTCGAAGTCATGCCACCGATCGAAGCGTTTGCTCCGGGATCGATGGGGAAGAATAGACCAGTGTCACGGAGATAGGTATTGAGCTCCTCCCGCGTCACCCCGGGCTCGACGGTACAATCGAGATCCTCAGCATTGACTTCAAGAACCCGGTTCATTCGACTGAAATCGATCGATATACCGCCATTCGGCGCATTGACCTGCCCTTCCAGCGACGAGCCGGTGCCGAAGCCAATGACCGGCACCTTGTGCTCGGCGCAAATCTTGACTGCAGCCTTCACATCGTCGGCACTCTCTGCAAAGAGCACGCCGTCTGGCAGCTGAGCCGGGATGTAGGTAGTAGTATGCGCGTGCTGTGCACGGAACGCCTCGCCGGTCTGGAAGCGCTCACCAAAGCTCTGTTTCAGAACAGCAAGAGCGGCGGTGATGCCTGTTTCGTTCCGTGTTCCGGATTTTGCATCTTTGAGCGCCATCTCTTTGATCTCCTTCACCTTCACACCCGGAGGCAGGTTGGTATGAGACAAGAGACGGCGCCTGTCTAGTGCATGATTACGGAGAACTGTCCCCGATCGAGCACCCTTAGACCACCGGCGGGTTTAGCCGCGCAAACGCTTCCTGCCTGCGGTATGGGAAGTAGGGATAGGGCGCGGTTACACTGCTCGCTTTGTCGAGCTTTTCCACCTGCTCCTTCGCCAATGACCAGCCGACGGCACCGAGATTCTGCCGCAGTTGCTCCTCGTTGCGCGCGCCGATAATGACGCTGGAAACAGTGGGGCGACCGATCAGCCAATTGAGCGCGATCTGCGGGACGGTCTTGCCCGTTTCTTCGGAAATCTCCAGCAGCGCATCTACGATATTGTAGAGCTTCTCATCATCGACCGGCGGCCCGAATTCAGCCGTCTGGTGCAGCCGACTGCCTTCTGGCAATGGTTGGCCACGGCGGACCTTGCCGGTGAGACGGCCCCAGGCAAGCGGACTCCAGACCAACGCACCGACGCCCTGGTCGGCAGCAAGCGGCATCAGTTCCCATTCGTAATCGCGGCCGGCAAGGGAGTAGTAGACCTGATGCGCAACATAGCGCGGGTAGCCATGCCGCCCAGCAATGCCGAGCGACTTCATCAGCTGCCATCCCGCGAAATTGGAGACGCCGACATAGCGGATTTTCCCTGCCGCGATCAGCCCGTCCAGTGTTGCGAGTACCTCTTCGATCGACGTCGAAGCATCGAACGCATGGAGCTGCAACAGGTCGATATAGTCGGTCCCTAGGCGTTTCAACGCCTCGTCAGTGGAACGTATCAGGCGCGAGCGCGACGTTCCCCAATCACCCGGTCCGTCGCCCATCGGTAGCGCGATCTTGGTTGAGATCAGCACGGCGTCGCGCCGGCCGGCGATAGCCTGGCCAAGGACTTCCTCGGAGGCGCCGCCCGAATAGACATCTGCGGTGTCGAAGAGATTGACGCCCGCTTCCAGCGAAATGTCGATCAAGCGTCGAGCTTCGGCGGCGTCCGTGTTGCCCCAGGCACCGAAGAGCGGACCCGAGCCTCCGAATGTTCCCGCACCGAAGCTCAAAACCGGCACCCTGAGGCCCGATGCGCCGAGATTTCTGTATTCCATGGTCGGTCTCCTGTTGTGGACTTCAGAAGAGATAGACACTGAATCTATCGTGATATAGATTGCCGGGAGGAAAACTATCCATGAATTGAATTCATCATGAGTCGACAAGACATCAATCGCTCCGGCGAAATGGAAGTCTTCGTGCGTGCCGTCGAACTCGGCGGTTTCACGGCCGCAGCGCGTGCCTGTCGCATGACACCATCTGCCGTCAGCAAGCTTGTGGCGCGCCTTGAGGCACGCCTCGGCGCTCGCCTCGTCAACCGTTCGACCCGCAAGCTGCATCTGACGCCGGAGGGATCCGCCTTTTATGAGCGTAGCGTTTCGATCCTTGCGGACATCGCGGAGGCCGAACGCTACGCCTCCGCCGGCGAGCAGGCCGCGGGTCCCATCCGCATCAACACGAGCGCTTCCTTCGGCCATCATATCCTTGCACCGCTCGTTTCGGATTTTCTGGCGCTCAATCCCGCCGTCACCCTCGACATCTCTCATACCGATGCCATTGTCGATCTTGTCGAGGATCGCGCCGATGTGGCGATCCGCGCCGGACCGTTGAAGAGCTCTAGCCTCATTGCGCGCAAGCTTGGCTTCACCCGCAACGTCATCGTGGCATCGCCGGATTATTTGAAACGCGAAGGCGAACCGAAGTCGATCACCGATTTGAAGCGCCATCGCCGTGTCGGCTTCTCCTACGCACGCAGCGTTCAGGGCTGGCCGTTACTCGATGGCGGCGAGACCATTGGCCTGCCGATTACGCCAGGCGTCCAGGTGGGCGACGGCGAAGCGATGCGATATATGGCGCTGTCAGGTGCAGGCCTGGTCCGCCTCGCCACCTTCACCGTTCGCGCCGATATCGAGACCGGGCGACTGATTCCGGTTCTCGAGGATCTCAACCCCGGCGACATCGAGGAGTTCTACGCCGTCTACATTGGCCAGGGCGGTCCGTTGCCGGCTCGCGTGCGGGCCCTGCTCGACTTCCTGGCGGAGCGTGTCAGCCTCTGACCTCGCGAAACCGACAGGATTTCGCAATTGACCGCTTCCCCGGCAGGCGCCTATATCGGCGCATATCCTCCGGCCCTCCGGCCGGCTTCTTTTGCCAGCCAGTGCTGCTCTCCTGCTTCGCCTGATCGCGGCTCCAGCATTGGCAAGACATGCATGGGAATCATGCCGTTGTACGACGCCAGCCGTTTCTTTCGATACGCCAGCCTGCCGCGATGGATTCTCCTGCTCAGTATCTCGACCCTGCTTGTGGTCGGGCTTGAAATGCTCGGGCTGCCAGCCTCGCTCCTTATCGGCCCGATGGTGGCGGCAATCATCCTTGCCCTTTCCATCGGGCAGGGATCGCT
>Ga0207426_1000944_pt1 | contig 28728 bp, 28 predicted proteins | sample AraplaMF_Cvi_mMS_FD_184265 | JGI IMG/M metagenome (GOLD analysis project Ga0207426, IMG submission 184265) | Arabidopsis root microbial communities from the University of North Carolina, USA - plate scrape MF_Cvi_mMS (SPAdes) (version 2) | ecosystem: Host-associated > Plants > Roots > Endosphere... | reverse complement strand
CCGCAGCGACATGTCGTCGGGCAGCTTGTAGATCTTGGTGCCCGGCAGCATCTCGAGATCGACATAGACATATTCGGCCCAGCCGCCCCACATGTGCGGCGCCTTGTCGAAGCCGAGATAGCGGCCGTAATAGACCGGCGTCAGGCATTTGTTCGCCGTCTGCGGATAGTGGATGCAGTAATAGCAGTGACCGCAGGGCATCAGCGGCGGGATCATCACTTTCGAGCCGACCTTGAGCGGCTTGCTCATGAAATCTTCGGTGAACTCGTCGCCGCATTCGACGATGACGCCGCCGATCTCGTGGCCGAGCGTGAACGGCCAGGGCAGCGGCTTCGGCCAGTGACCCTTCAGGATATGCAGATCGGTGCCGCAGACACCGCAGGCGCCGACCTTGATCAGCGCGGCCTTCTTGCCGACCTTCGGCCACGGCACGGTCTTGATGACGGGTTCGCTGCCCGGCCCTGCGTGGGTGCAGACGCGGATTTGCTCCATGGTGTGTCCTCGCTGCCCGTCTGTTATGATTGATGGTGCGGGCTGGGGCGAAGCGTATGTGAGATGCGCGGGCGTGCCAAGGTACCGTGGTGTCGTAGCCCGCATGAGCGAAGCGATATGCGGGAACAGCGGTCCCGGATGTCGCTGCGCTCATCCGGGCTACGAGGGAGACCGCCGATGCTGCGTGACTATCGACAGGATGATGCCGACGCGATCGTCCGCGTCGCGCAGGCGGCTTTCGCCGAGTTCGAGCCGCACTTTTCCGACTGGCCGCTGTTCACGGCCAATGTCGCGAAGATGCCGCAGCTTGCCCGAACAGGCGAGATCATCGTCGCCGAAGACGGCGGCAAGATCGCCGGCGCCGTGGCCTATATCGGCCCGCGCGCGCCGAAGCCGGCGTTCTTCGATCCGGCCTGGCCGGTGATCCGCATGCTGGTGGTCGACCCCGGCGCGCGCGGCAAGGGCATCGGCCGGCAATTGACGGAGGAATGCCTGCGCCGCGCCGAGCGCGACCAGGCGGGCGCTATCGCCCTGCACACGACGCCGATCATGACGGTCGCGCTGCCGATGTATCTGCGCATGGGATTTGTGAGAAGCGGCGAGGCGCCGGATATTCTGGGCGTGCCATATGCGGTGTATGTGAAGTCGCTGGCGTAGGATCGGGTTCGTAGCCCGCATGAGCGAAGCGATATGCGGGAAACAGCGGCCCCGGATATCGCTGCGCTCATCCGGGCTACGGGACCTAACACCCAAGTGTCTTGAGCCCTGTCCGGCGAACGTGTAAGGCCGCACAGTCCCATCCCAGGTGCCCGCTTGAACCCCCTGCCCCAAAATCCCGTGGTCGCGTCCGGATCGTTCGCGGCGATGAAGTCGGTGCCGTACCGGCTCCAATTCATCGCTTACGTGCTGGCGATGATGGCCGACAATATCGAGCATGTGATCAGCTATTGGGTGGTGTTCCAGAAATTCCACTCGCCGACGCTGGGCGGCTTTGCCGTGCTGTCGCACTGGCTGCCGTTCCTGTTGTTCTCGGTCGCGGTCGGCGGGCTCGCCGACCGGTTCGATCCGCGCCGCATCATCCAGTGCGGCATGCTGCTGTTCATTGTCGCCTCGGCCGGATGGGGTTTCTTCTTCCTCACCGATACGATCCAGATGTGGCACGCGATGCTGCTGCTGGTGATCCACGGCTGCGCCGGCGTGTTGTGGCAGACGCCGAACCAGCTGCTGCTCTACGACCTCGTCGGCCCCGCCGATCTTCCGAGCGCGGTGCGGCTCAACGCGATGGCGCGCTATCTCGGCATCCTGGTCGGGCCCGCGGTCGGCGGCGTCATCATGCTGACGCTCGGCACCTCGCATGGCATCATCTTCAACACGCTGTTCTATCTGCCGATGCTGCTGTGGCTGTTCTGGGCGCCGGTCCGCGACAAGAGCGTCGCGGTGCGGCGCTTCGCCGTGCGCGGGTTTGCCGACATCATGTTGACCATCCGCGCCATCGGCACGCAGCCGGTGCTGACGGCGATGACATGGCTTGCCGGCCTCACCTCCTTCATGATCGGCAATGCCTATCACGCCCAGATGCCGGGCTTTGCCGGCGACCTCGGCCATGGCGATCCCGGCGTCTCCTACAGCGTGCTGCTGGCGGCGGATGCCGGCGGTGCATTGCTCGCCGGCATCGCGCTGGAATCCTGGGGACGCCTGAAGGGCACGCCGCGCACCGCGATCATGCTCGCCATGCTCTGGAGCGTCGCGCTGCTTGGCTTCGCCGCGGTGCGGATCTATCCGGTCGCGATCGTGCTGCTGTTCTTCGCCGGCTTCTTCGAGCTGTCGTTCAACACCATGGCGCAGGCGCTGGTGCAGCTGAACGCACCGCACGACATCCGCGGCCGCGTCGTCGGCCTCTACAACATGGCCGGGCTCGGCATGCGGGCCTTCAGCGGCATCACCGTCGGCGTATTTGGCGCTGCGATCGGCATTCACTGGTCGCTCGGGCTCTCCGCCGCAGTGCTGCTGGCGCTGCTGTGCCTGCTGCATCAGCGCGCGACGAAGAAGGCGTAGGGACGCAGCCGATTGACTCCGGCGTCCGCTCACCGCACCCTCGACACTTTTGGGGGATGACGCATTGCGCAATCGCTGGGGCATTCTTGCGATCCTGTTCGTCGTTCGCCTCACCATCGCGTTCCAGTTCCAGAGCGTTGCGGCGGTCGCACCACTGCTGCAACAGACCTTCGGCGTCGGGCTTGCCGATATCGGCATCCTGATCGGGCTCTATTTCACGCCGGGCGTGGTGCTGGCGCTGCCGGGCGGCGCGATCGGCCGGGCTCTCGGCGACAAGCCGACCACCATTGCCGCGCTATTGCTGATGACGGCGGGCAGCCTCGTCATGGCCACCACCGATGTGTGGGGCTGGCAGATGGCCGGCCGCCTCGCCTCCGGCGCCGGCGGCGTGCTGCTGACGGTGCAGCTCACCAAGATGGGCACCGACTGGTTTGCGGGGAAGGAGATCGCCACCGCGATGGCGATCTTCGTCAACTCCTGGCCCGCCGGCGTCGCGATCTCGCTGCTGGTGCTGCCGGCGATCGGCACGGCCCATGGCGCGGGCGCCGTGTTCGCGGCGACCGGCACACTGACCGTGATCGGCATTGCACTCATCACGCTCTACCAGCCGCCGCCCGGCGCAACGGTCAGCGCGAGCAGCTCCGGCAGGCCCGATCCCCTCGCGCTGCTGGCGGTGGTCGTCGCCGGCATGATCTGGGGCCTATATAATGTCGGCTTCGCCATGATCTTCTCGTTCGGCCCGTCCCTGCTCGCCGAGCGCGGCTGGAGCATTGCCGCCGCCGGCTCGGCGATCAGCGTCGTGATGTGGCTGTCGGTGATCTCGGTGCCGTCGGGCGGGTATCTGGCCGATCGCGGCAAGCCCTTTGTCCTGACGATCGCGGCCAGCCTCGCCGTGGCCGCCCTGCTGGCCTGGCTGACCCGGTCCGACGCCGTGATCACCATTCTCGTGCTGATCGGCCTGGTCGGGGGCTTCCCGGCCGGCCCGATCATGAGCCTTGCCGCCCGCGTGCTCGCACCCGAAACCAGGGCGATCGGGATGGGCGTGTTCTACACACTCTTCTATGCCGCGATGATGCTGGGGCCGGCGATCGCCGGCCGGCTGGCCAAATCCGCAGGAACCGCCGCGGCCGCGCTCGACCTCGGCGCGCTCGCGGTGCTGGCCTGCCCGCCCCTGATGTGGCTTTTCGAGCGCATTGTGTCTGTGCGTGATCGGCGCACCCGATCCTAACGCGGCATTAACCCTGTGCACCTTAGGGTCGTGCCGGACTCCGCCAGGCGGGGGGTCGGGTTGTGAAAATGGCGTTGGCGAACAAAAAATTTCTTCCGGCCGCCGAGGAACGTCGGCGTTTCCAGCGGGTGAAAGTCCACCTGCTCGGCCGCTACATGCTGCCTGACCGCCGTGAATTCCCCTGCCAGGTGATCAACATGTCGCCCGGCGGGCTCGCTTTGCTCGCCCCCGGCATCGGCAATGTCGGCGACCGCGTGGTCGCCTATCTCGACCATATCGGCCGCGTCGAGGGCAAGATCACCCGCATCATCGACAATGGCTTCGCCATGACGATCGGAGCGACGCCCAGGAAGCGCGACAAGCTCGCCGCCCAGCTCACCTGGCTCGCCAACCGCGACATCCTCAACCTGCCGGAAGACCGCCGCCACGACCGTATCGTGCCGCGCAACCCGATCGCGGTGCTGACGCTCGAGGACGGCACCAAGATGACCTGCCGCATCATCGACCTCTCGCTGTCCGGCGCGGCCATTGCCGCCGAGAACCGCCCGCCGCTGAAATCGATCGTTCTGCTCGGCCGCGTCCAGGGCCGCGTGGTCCGAAACCTCGAAGACGGCTTCGCGCTGGAGTTCATGCACGAGCAGCCGGTGGAGACTCTCGAAGAGAGCGTTACCGCGCGGTAAAGCGCAATCGCGCCAAAACAGGCGATTTTCCAGCCCTGAAGGCGGCCTCCGCGACGCGGACGCCGCCTTTTCCATGCGTTTTGACGGACCCAACGCGAGTTAACGCGGCGGCCGTTTGCGCGCCGAAATGGCGGTTCCACCAGCGTTTCCGCGTTAATCGATAAAATTTGAATCAATTGCAGTAATACTGCATTTTACGCAAATTCTATTCAAGTATAGATCGAATTCGCCGCGCCTTTTACTTGTATTCGTCTCGACTTGACTTGATCGACTTAGCGCCAATTCAAAAGCTCGATGCGCATTGTGGTCCCAACAAGAAACGGGGGCGACAATGTTCATCTTCAAGGGACAGGGGAAGGGTCTGGCGATCGCCGCCATGCTCTTCGGGATCAGCGCGGCAGCGCAGGCCGGCGAAGGCCGTCTGCTCTACGCGAGCCTCGGCGACACCACGCGTGCGCCGATCGGCTGGGTCGAGTTCTGTGCGGACAACGCCGCGCAGTGCCAGGGCGGGCCGACGCAGCCGCGCGACATCGTGATGTCGCAGACGGCATGGCGCGACCTCGTCAAGGTCAATCGCTGGGTCAACGAGACCGTCAAGCCTTTGACCGACCAGGAGCACTGGGGCGTGATCGAGAAGTGGTCGCTGCCGTCGGACGGCTACGGCGATTGTGAAGACTACGTGCTGTTGAAGCGCAAGATGCTGATCGATGCCGGCTGGCCGCGCGAGGCCCTGCTCATCACCGTCGTGCGCGACAAGAAGGGCGAAGGGCACGCGGTGCTGACGGTGAAGACCGACAAGGGCGAGTTCGTTCTCGACAATCAGAACGAGAACGTCGTTGCCTGGACGGAGACCGGCTACCGCTTCGTCAAGCGCCAGTCGCAGAGCGATCCCAATGTCTGGGTCTCGCTCGGCGATACCAGGCCGGCGGTCTCCACCGCCAGCGCGAGAGATTAGAAACGAGACAACAGGTTACGCGACCCGGTCACATCCCCACCCCTCCCCGTCCCAGACCGGTTCGCGCGCGGCCAGCCATCCCCCAATGGCTGGCCGCAACTTTTTTGGGATATGCGATCAGCCCTGCGCCGACCACGGCACGCGCGCCGCGGTGAAGTCTCGCCAGCTGCCCAGCAGCGACCGGTGCGCGCCGATCGACGCGCGCGCCTGCCAGCCGGTGATCGCGGCCGCCGCAATGGCGCTGTCGCGATCTTCGGAACCGAGCCCGTCGAGCAATGAGGCCGTCACCGCCATGTCGTTGAAGGCGCCGAGCTCCTCCTGCAAGGAGGCGAGCCTGCGGGCGAACTTCCGCGACGATTTGCGATCGGCGAACAACGGCAGCAGGAACTCGCCGAGATAGCGCAGACGCTTGGTCGCGAGCCGCACCCTGTGCACCTCGTCGACATCAAGCGATTTGAAACGGCGGCCGCGCTTGAGCACCTTGGCGTGCTGCTCCGACAAGACGCGCTCGGCGAAATTGACCGCCGGCTCGGCGAGCCGGCCGAGATCCTCGGGCGCGACGTCGTTGCGCCAGCCCCGCGTCTCGATCCAGCCGCCGAGACTGATCAGGAAGACGGCGCAGCGGCGATCGTCGAGCGCCTGGTGCGCCTTGCGATAGGCTTCCGACTGGCGCCGGGCCGCGACGCGCCCCAGCGCATCGAATCCGGCAACCGACGGACAGGCGCTTGCGATCGCCGGCAAGGTCTCGAGCTGGAACACGTCCCAGTCGCGCGCGGCGGACAGGTCCTGCGCCAGCCATCGGGCTTCCGACCGCAATGCGTCGAGATTGCTGAGCGCGCCGGCCGACCGCATCAGGTCGAGCGCCGATCGCAGCCGGCGCAGCGAGACACGCAGTTGATGCACGCCCTCGGGATTGCGGCCGTCCTCGGCCGCCGGCAGCGACTGCAGCAGATGGAGGAAGCACGAACGCAAAATCGTCGCGAAGGCCTCGTCGAGCGCGACGGAGGGATCGAGCTGCAGCTTACGCGGCCGCCGCGCCGAGGGCGGCTTGTCCGCGGCAAGGTCGAAGCCGCGCGCGGACTTGCTGCGGATGGACGGCTTCACCGCGCCGTGCTCCGCAAGGCGCAGCGCGATCTCGTAGATCGTGCTCGCGCTGCCGCTCTTGAGCTCAAGCTCGATCTCGCTCACTGGAACCGAACGATCACCGGCTGCCAGCACGCCCTGGTCGAAGGCGATCTCGACGGTGCCGGCAGGCAAATCGATCATCCGCGCGTGACGATGGACGTCGGCGGTGAAGACCGCTTCGAGCGGCTGCGTGTCGAGCTGCGCGCGAAGCTTCTCCGGAATGAAGGGCATCGCCAGCGCGAGATCGGGCGCGAGCGACGGCACGCTTGCCTCCCATTCGCCGCGGCGCAGCGGATCGTCGGCGGCATCGGTCTTCACGGTCTGCACGAAGCGCGCGCCGCTTTGGCGTACGCGCAGGCTGAGGCCGGCGCGGCGAAGCGTTCGCTCCGGCGTATCGTAGTAGACGGATTTCAGGTGCTTGCGCGCGCCCTTGTTGCGGGCATTCGCCGCGATGACAGGCGCAGCAGCGAAGTGCGCCATGCGATCGGCATCGACGAGGAGCTTGAGCTCGATTTCACCGGCGGGACGCGCGGCAACGTTCGGCTGAGGCGGCTCCGATGCCGGCGTCGTCACCTGCGATGGCGTCGGATCGATCACAGCGTCCTCGACGATCGCAGATGTCACGCCACACTCGGCCGGATCAATTTGCCTGAGGAACCCGGCGACGACTTGCGTCTTCTTGCGATCCTTCGGGTCAGGATTCCCATCCGGCGCGCCCGGTGTCTTGCGGGCCGGCGTTGCGTCTGATTTCAGCATTTGCGGTGACATGACAGTTCGATGACAGAGCGACAGCATATAGCCGGTGCGCTCCGCGATGAATAGTAACGTTGCGCTGCAATGCATGATCGTCCACATACGCGTCGGGCGAAAAGCCGCGGGGCTTTGTCATAATCGGTCGAACGTGCCGAATTAAATTGCCGCCAAGCACGACAGATGATCGAATTCGATAGCGAAGCTCGCGGTTCCCGAAAGCGAGATGAACGCGACAACGAGATTGACTCATGCTCGCCGAGAAATTCTTTCTGGTACTTGAGACGCTTAGAAGCCACGCCGGGGATGACAGGCCTGAAATTGTGACAAGCCCTGTGCGTCCGCCTGCGAGGCCGGAGAGCGTCAACAGCGTGCAGCGCGAACAGCCGCGCCCTGACGAGCGAGGCTAGAGGCGCTCCAATTCGCCGGGTCGTCCCAGAGGCGATGCGCTTCAGCGCGCGAGATTGTTCCGGTAGATCTTGCCGGCCTTCATGATCACGACGAAGTTCTTCGCGGGATCTTCGACGAGGGCGATGTTGTCGAGCGGATTGCCGTCGACGAGCAGAAGATCGGCCAGCGCGCCCTCCTCCACCACGCCGAGCTTGCCGGGATAGGGATTGCGCAGGCCCGACAGGCTCAGCAGCTCCGCGTTCGCGGACGTTGCCATGGCGAGCGCTTCGGCCGGTGTGTACCAGCGCGTCAGCGCGGCCAGCATCGAGCCCTGCTTCTCTGCCAATGCCCGCGAGAACAGGACGTCGGTGCCGAACGCGGTCTTGATCCTGTATTTCTTCGCCAGCGCGTAGACGCGATCCGTGCCGGCAACCACCTGCCGCATCTTGTCCTGCTCCGCAGGTCCGAGCGCAGCGGCACCGGCGAGATCGAGGAACGGCTGCGTGCTGAGCCAGATGCCCTTCTCGGCGATCAGCTTTGCGCTCGCCTCGTCCATGAGATGGCCGTGCTCGATGCATTTCACGCCGGCGGCGATCGAGCGCTGGATCGCGACCGGCGTATAGGCGTGGGTTGCGACATAGGTGCCCCAATTCTCGGCGGCTTCGACCGCCGCGCGCAACTCGGGCTCGGTGAAGGTGGAGACGTCGAGCGGGCTGAACGGCGATGCGACGCCGCCGCCGGCGGTGAGCTTGACTTGCGAAGCGCCCTGCATGAGCTGCTCACGCGCGCGCACGCGGACTTCGTCGGGACTGTCGGCGACCATGCTGCCGCCGATCCGCTCCATGCGGCTCAGCATGCCGCCGATCGTGCGCGGCAGATCGGACAATTGGCGGAAGTCGCCGTGACCGCTGGTGATGGTGATGATGGCGCCGGATGGATAGATGCGGGGACCGGCGACCAGATCCTCGTCGATGGCCTGCTTGAGGCCGAAGCTCGGCCCGCCCATGTCACGCACGGTGGTGAAGCCGCGCATCAAGGTCGCCGTTGCTTCGCTGGCGGCGAGCAGATTGTTGTAGCCGATATCGCCGGCAAGCGCGGCCATCGGCGTCGGCCGCACCAGCATCGCGTGCCAATGCGCATCGATCAATCCCGGCATCAGCACCCGTCCGCCGCCATCAATGACCTGCGACGCGCTCGGGATGTCCGCCGTCGAAATCTTCTCGATGACCCCTTTTCTGACGAGGACGCTGGATGGCGCCGAGAGCGCGCTGCCCTTGCCGTCGAAGATCCTGATATTGCGGAACAGGACCGCGGCCTCCTGGGCCCGTGCGGAGGACAGTCCGCCAAGCGCCGTTGCAATGCCGGCAAGCGATGCAGCGACGGCGAGAACTTTGGCCGACATCCTCAAACCCGACATATCGGCCTTCCCTATGGGTTCAGGCTACGCGAGGGGGTGATGGCAGGCACGCATACGTCTGGCCACAGTTGACGCCGACGTTTAGCTCACGTCAACTTACAACCAGGGCGGCAATATGCAGCGCTGCCATCCGCTTTGATGAGGGATCGGCGCGTCCGGCCGCAATTGAATTAAAGCAAATGAATCAAAGCGCTCGCCTGTGACGACAGGCTGCGGGCGCTCAGGCGCCCAGCACGTCCGCGAGCCGCAGCTCGTCGGCGGCGGGATCCTTCAGGAACAGCTCGTCCTCGATCTCCCGCAGATGCGACAGCATCTGCGCACGCGCCGCCTGCTTGTCGCGCTTGCGGATCGCGGCGACGATACCGGCGTGATGATCGGTGCCGCAGGCCGGCGTGTCGTGACGGCGATACAGCAGGATGATCAGCGAGGAGCGCGCGATCAGCTCCTTGAGGAAACCGAGATAGATGCTGTGGCCGCTCATCTCGGCGACGAGGCGGTGAAAATCGCCGGAGAGGCGGACCGAGGCGCGCGCGTCGCCGCGCAGCTCCGCCTCGCGTTCCTCGGCGAGATGTTGCTGGAGACGATCGAGCCAGGCCGGCGACACCGCATCGATGGCGTGGTCGACGATGGTGGGCTCGATCAGGCGCCGCGCCTCGAACACTTCGCGGGCATCGGCGGGCGTGGGGCGCGCGACGAAGGCGCCGCGGTTCTTCTCGATGTTGACGATGCCCTCATGCGCGAGCTGCTGCAGCGCGGTGCGGACCAGGGTGCGGCTTGCGCCGTAGATCTCGCCGATCTCGTCCTCGCCGAGCTTCGTACCCGGCAGCAGACGATGCTCCAGGATCGCAGCGGTCACGCCCTCCCTGATGCGGCTGACGCGATCGCTGGCGTCTGGCGCGTCGGATTTGGGGCGGGTCTTGGCGGCCATGATTGTGAGGGCTCGATCGGCAACGTTCGGCCTCGAATGTTAGACGACGAGCTGTATCCAATCACAGGCGAAACTTTATACAATCTTCGCCCGTTTTGTGTGCAGCGGGCTGCGCGCACGGCGGGCAGCCCGAATCCGCCGGATTCGATCTAACGATCTGACTCCGCTGCACAGTTTTTTGAATCTGCCCGGCTGGAGGCTGTTGGCACGGACCTTGCGGAGAGAGGCAGGAAGCACCGCCCTCCTCCCGGACTCGCCATGGCCATTCCTGCCGCTCTCGAACTGGTCGCCGTCACCAAGCGCTACGACACGACGCTCGCGGTCGACACCGTCAATCTGAAGATCCCGGCCGGCACCTATTGCTGCCTGCTCGGCCCCTCCGGCTGCGGCAAGACCTCGACCCTGCGCATGATCGCGGGCCACGAGGCCGTCAGCGCGGGCGACATCATCCTCGGCGCGCAGAACGTCACAGATCTGCCGCCCGCCGAGCGCGGCACCGCGATGATGTTCCAGTCCTACGCGCTGTTTCCCCATCTCAGCGTGATCGACAACGTCGCCTTCGCCTTGAAGATGCGCGGCATCGACAAGCCGACCCGCCACAAGCGCGCCGGCGAACTGCTCGAGCTGGTGGCGATGAGCCAATATGCGGGCCGGCTGCCGGCGCAGCTCTCCGGCGGCCAGCAGCAGCGGGTCGCGCTCGCCCGCGCACTGATCACCGAGCCGCAGATCCTGCTGCTCGACGAGCCGCTGTCGGCGCTCGATCCGTTCCTGCGGGTGAAGATGCGGGGCGAATTGAAGCGGCTGCAGCGCGAGCTCGGCATCAGCTTCATCCAGGTCACCCACGGCCAGGAGGAGGCGATGGCGCTCGCCGACCACATCGTGGTGATGAACCACGGCAAGATCGAGCAGCAGGGCACAGCCCGCGACATCTTCCACCATCCCCGCACCGAATTCGTGGCCCGCTTCATCGGTGGCCACAACGTGCTCAGCGACGCCGGCAAGCTCATCGCCGTGCGCGCCGATCAGCTCGGCATCAAGCCGATCACCGACGGCACGTTCGGCGCACCGGCGCTGCTGACCCAGACCGAGTACCAGGGCTCCTACATCGCCGTCTCGCTCACGCTCGACGACGGCACCGCCCTGTTCTCCCATGTTCCGGAAGCCACCTTCGACGTCCACCCGTTCCGTCCGGGTGACCGCGTGCTGGCGACCTGGGATCCCGCCAAGGCGCAGCGCCTGCAATAGCGCCGATCGATCAGTGGAATGCGCAACAGAGGAGTGACTGATATGACCGAGACCACCAGGACGAAAGGCGTCAGCCGCCGCACGCTGCTCAAGGGCACCGCGGGTCTCGCCGGCCTTGCCGCCGGCTCCGGCGCCATCACCGGCTTTCCCTATGTGAAGTCGGCCGATGCGAAGGTGCTGCGCTATCTCGGCACCGCCGTGAACGAGGGCGACGACATCTCCAAGCAGTGCCTGAAGGACACCGGCATCAAGATCGAATACATCACCGCGACCACCGACGACGTCACCAAGCGCGTGATGACCCAGCCGAACTCGTTCGACGTGCTGGACACCGAATATTTCTCGCTGAAGAAGCTGGTGCCGTCGGGCAACATCCTTGCCCTCGACGCCAAGAAGATCAAGGAATTCGACAACATCACCCCCGTCTTCACCAAGGGCGAGACGCCCGGCGGCAAGAAGATCGGCGGCCAGGGCACCGCACCCTGGAAGGTGCTCTATCTCGAAGGCAAGGACTCCAAGAAGTTCGCGACCTCGGCGACCGAATTCGTCACGCTGATCCCGACCGTCTACAACGCCGACACGCTCGGCATCCGCCCCGACCTGATCAAGCGCCCGATCAGCACCTGGGCCGAGCTGCTCAACCCCGAGTTCAAGGGCAAGGCCTCGATCCTCAACATCCCCTCGATCGGCATCATGGATGCCGCGATGGTCGTGGAAGCCTCCGGCAAGTACAAATATGCCGACAAGGGCAACATGACGAAGGAAGAGATCGACCTCACCATGAAGGTGATGACCGAGGCCAAGAAGGCCGGCCAATTCCGCGCCTTCTGGAAGGACTTCAACGAGAGCGTCAACCTGATGGCGTCGGGCGAGACCGTGATCCAGTCGATGTGGTCGCCGGCGGTGACGAAGGTGCGCTCGATGGGCATCCCCTGCACCTTCCAGCCGCTGAAAGAGGGCTATCGCTCCTGGGCTTCGGGCTTCTGCGTCTCCAAAGGCGTCTCGGGTGCCAAGCTCGAATGGGCCTATGAGTTCGTGAACTGGTTCCTGTCCGGCTATGCCGGCGCCTATCTCAACCGCCAGGGCTACTACTCGGCCGTGCTCTCCACCGCCAAGGCGCACATGGAGCCCTACGAGTGGGCGTACTGGATGGAAGGCAAGGCGGCGGAGAAGGACATCAAGGCGCCCGACGGCTCGCTGCTGGAGAAGGCCGGCGCAGTGCGTGACGGCGGCTCCTACGAGGACCGCATGGGCGGCGTCGCGTGCTGGAACGCCGTGATGGACGAGAACGACTACATGGTCCGCAAGTGGAATGAGTTCATCGCGGCGTGACGGACATGTCGGAAGAAGTCCTGCAACAGGCATCCCCGGGCTTGATCCCGGGGTCGGGAACAGCGCGCGCCGCAAAGCCGACGCGCCTGTCGCCGTCCTTCGTCTCCTGGCTTCAGGCCGGGCCGATGATGCTGGTGTTTCTTGCCTTCTTCCTCATTCCGCTCGTCTTCGTCGTCATCGTGTCCTTCTGGGACTACAACGAATACCAGCTGCTGCCGGCTTTCTCCGGCCGCGGCTACACCGACACGTTCGAAGGCTGCATCGCGCAGCTCCCCGATCTCTGCACGATCGGCAAGACCTATCTGAAGACGCTGAAGCTCTGCTTCATGGTGTGGGCGATTACGCTCTTCATCGGCTTCTGGGTCGCCTATTTCCTCGCCTTCCACGTCAAGTCCAAGACCTGGCAGATGGGCCTGTCGCTGCTCTGCACGATCCCGTTCTGGACGTCCAACGTGATCCGCATGATCGCCTGGATCCCGCTGCTCGGCCGCAACGGCCTCGTCAACTCGGGCCTCGTCAAGACAGGGGTGATCAACCATCCGCTGGAATGGCTGCTGTTCTCCGAATTCTCCGTGGTGCTGGCGCTGGTCCACCTCTTCACCTTCTTCATGGTGGTGCCGATCTTCAATTCGATGATCCGCATCGACAAGTCGCTGATCGAGGCGGCCTATGATGCCGGCGCCAGCGGTTTCCAGACCCTCGTTAACGTCGTCATTCCCCTGGCCAAGCCCGGCATCGTGATCGGCTCGATCTTCGTCATCACCATCGTGATGGGCGACTTCATCACCATCGGCGTGATGGGCGGCCAGCAGATCGCGGCGGCCGGCAAGATCATCGAGACGCGGGTCAACGCGCTGCAATTCCCCGCCGCCGCGGCCAACGCCGTGATCCTGCTCATCATCACCTTCCTGATCATCACCATGATGTCGCGCATCGTCGACATCAAGAAGGAGCTCTGAGCATGAAGGAAGGACGCCCGCGCTCTTTCTACGTGCTCGCGGTCTTCTTCGCGGCCTATGTGCTGTTTCTCTACGGCCCGATGATCGCGATCTACGTGCTGTCGTTCCAGGGGCCGCAGGGCGGCCTCACCTTCCCGATGAACGGCGTGTCGACGTTCTGGATCGCCAAACTGTTCCAGGGCACCGGCATCGTCGATCTCGGCGCGGCCTTCCGCCGCTCGCTGCTGCTCGGCATCATCGTGATGATCGTCACCGTCGTGCTGTCGGTCGCCGCCGGCATGGCCTTCCGCCGCAAGTTCAGGGCGCAGAGCATCCTGTTCTATTCGGCGATCGCGAGCCTTATTGTTCCTTCGATCATTACGTCGCTCGGCATTTCGCTGGAATTCCGCATCATCGACGACCTGATCAAGGCGCATTGGAACGAGAATTTCGAGACATCGATGGGCCTGCTCACGTCAGGCCTCGGCGCACACCTGACCTGGACGCTGCCGTTCGGGCTCTTGATCATGTTCGCGATCTTCAACCGCTTCGACCCGCGCCTCGAGGAAGCCGCGCGCGATCTCGGCGCGACGCCGTGGCAGACCTTCCGCCATGTCGTGCTGCCGATCATCCTGCCGTCGGTGATCGGCATCGGCCTGTTCGGCTTCACGCTGTCCTGGGACGAGCTCGCCCGCTCCAGCCAGGCGATCGGGGCCGTGAACACATTGCCGCTGGACCTTCAGGGCCTCACCACGACGGTGACGAACCCCGACATCTACGCGCTCGGCACCGTGATCTCGGCCGTCTCGTTCACGGTGATCGCGCTTGCGCTCGGCACCATCCACGTGCTCAACAAGCGGCAGGCGGCCAAGGGCTCGGACGCCGGCCAAGGGCTTGTCTAGTTGAGGGCTTGTCTGAACTGATGCGGCTTCACGTCGTCAATCCCAACACCAGCGCGTCCATGACGGCGAAGATCGCCGCCGCGGCGCGCAGCGTTGCGCTTGCCGACACCGTGATCGACGCACGCCAGCCCGCGATGGGCCCGGTCTCCATCGAGGGTTTTTACGACGAGGCTTTTGCTGTCCCCGGCATGCTCGGCTGCATCCGTGACGCCGACCGCGACGGTGCCGACGCCCACATCATCGCCTGCTTCGACGACACCGGCCTCGATGCCGCGCGCGCCGTCGCAAGAGCGCCGGTGATCGGCATCGGCGAGGCCGGCTTCCACGTCGCGAGCCTGATCGCGGCGCGCTTTGCCGTGGTGACGACGCTTGGTGTCTCCATCGTGCCGATCGAGCACAATCTGGCGAAGTATGGCCTTGCCGAACGCTGCGCCCGCGTCCGCGCCGCGGAGGTCCCGGTGCTCGCGCTGGAAGAACGCAATGCCGACGCGCTCGGCAGGATTTCGGCGGAGATCACCGCCGCCATCCATGACAATCGCGCCGAGGCCATCGTGCTCGGCTGTGCCGGCATGGCCGACCTCGCCGCCGAGCTCGCCGCCACCCACGGCCTGCCGGTGGTCGACGGCGTCGCCGCCGCGGTGACACTGGCGGAATCACTGGTGCGGCTGGGGCTGAAGACGTCGCGGCTCGGCCCCTACGCGGCGCCGCGACCGAAGACCTATTCCGGGCCGTTTTCGCCGTTCCAGCCCTGAATTTGGCCTTCCGCGCCGAATGCAAGGGGGCAAGGGCCCTTTTTTGGCCGCCAGCCTCTTTTTGGTCCCAATTGTTGCTAAACAGTAACACTTTCGGGACATCCCGGCCGCCCGTTCGGGCTGCCGGTCTTCGCCACTCACCAAGTTTCCATTTGGGTTTTGTCAGCGATGATCGATCTCGCAGAGGACACACGGTCCAACCCCCTGCTTCGCCTTGGCGCCCAGCCGATCGCGCTGACCGCCGCCGCCCTGTTTCTGCTGATCGCCGGCGTGACCTCGATCGCGATCTGGCGCGCCTATACGGGCTCCGCACCGGAGACCGACCGGGTGGTGGCCTCGCGGCAGCTTCAGGCCCGCACCGCCCAGGCCTCCGAGCAATTGGTCGAGAAGACCAAGGGGCTTGAGGCGACCCAGCAGGAATCGATCGACCAGCTTCAGGTCGTGCAGGACCAGCTCCAGACCGTGAAGCGGCTGCTTGCGTCCCAGCAGGCCGACACCAAGCGCCTCTCCGAGCAAGTGGCGACGCTGAACGAATCCATCGACGGCCTGCGGCAGTCCTTCGCCAGCGCCCGGGCCACGGAGGCCGAAACACCCACGGTTACCCGCAGGAAACCGGCGCGTCACCGCGTCAGTGCCAGCGCGCGCAAGCGCTCGCGCGGCTAAATGAGCCCGCCTGCGGCCGCTTTAATTTCTCCACATGTGAACTGGATCACATTCCCCCGTATGATTCCGCGCGATGCTGGCCCTTACCGGATGGCGTGAGCCGATTTTAATATCCGGGGCTGGCAAGGTCGTTGACGGTATACTGCGTCAACGGCCTTGTTTTTTCCTAGGTCAGGAAGTCTTCGGTCAGCAGGTCTTGCCGCCTCACTCGCAGACGTCGACGCGACGGTATCGCCATCCCGCCGGCGTCATCACGCGCTTGCGGGTGACGTAGCAGCCGCCGTAGCCACCATCGTCATAGCCGGTGCCGTAGTAGTAGGGATCGCCGTAATACGGGGAGCCGTAGCCGTAATAGGCGCCGTAGTAGCCGGCGCCGGCGAGGCCCGCGCCGATGGCGACGCCGGGCCAGAATCCGCCGCCATGCCAATGGCCGCCATGACCCCAGCCGCCACCACCGTGGCCCCAGCCGCCGCCATGTCCAAAGCCCCGCGCCTGGGCCATCTGCGGCATCGACAGTCCGACTGCCGCGACGGCCAGCGCCGCCATCATTGTCTTGCGTAACATTTACTCGATCCTCCGCGTGGACACGCTCCACGCTTCAAAGCGGGATCAAGCTAACGTCCATTGGGCAATCCGGACAGCCACACTGTCTCACTTCCGCGCGAGCATCAGCAGCCGCGACAGATGCTCTTCATCTTCTTGTCGAGCTGCCGGTTCTCTGAATTGACGGTGGCGTCGGTCGCTCCACCGGTCCCGGTGCCGGTGGTGACTCCGGCGCCCGGCCCCGACGATTGGGCCGTACCCAGGCTGTTGGTGCCCGGCGGCGGCGCCGGTGAATTGGCGACGCCTCCGCCCGATCCCGACGAGGCGCCGCTCGATCCCGCAGAGCCGCCGGTCGCCTGCGCGAACGAGACGGCCGGCATCGCCGCGAGGGCGAAGATCACGATCATGGTCTTGATCGAAGCATTTGCGGAGGACGCCATCGGAAAATCTCCCTTTGCCCGTCAACCGCTGCCGCGAATGCAGGTTCCGGAACAAATGCCGTGACATCAGCTTGAAGACGAGGAGGCGAAACCACGATGACCGATCGCGACCCCTTTGCAGAAGGCGAACGCGCCGCGCGCGAGAACATTCCCGCTGAAGCCAACCCTTACACGGACGGCAGCGACGAGCACGCGCTGTGGTCGGCAGGCCACGAGAAGATCGCGAGCGCCAGGGAAGCGCGCGAGTCCGAAGGACGTTAGCCGATCCGCTTCAGGCCCTTCTTGAAGCGCGGGCCGTTGGCGACGTAGAACTTCGCCGCGCTTCCCATGCGCTGCACCTGGGCGTCGTCGAGCGTGCGGATCACGCGCGCGGGCGAGCCGATGATCAGCGAGCGTTCGGCAAACTCCTTGCCCTCGGTGATGACGGAGCCGGCGCCGACGATGCTGTTGCGGCCGATCTTCGCGCCGTTCATCACGATCGAGCCCATGCCGATCAGCGCGCCGTCCCCGATGGTGCAGCCGTGCAGGATGACGTTGTGGCCGACGGTGCAGTTGGTGCCGATGACCATGGGAAAGCCGAGGTCGGTGTGACAGGTCGAGCCGTCCTGCACGTTGGCGCCCTCGCCGATCTCGATCCACTCATTGTCGCCGCGCAGCACCGCGCCGAACCACACGCTCGCGCCCGGCTTCAGGCGCACGCGGCCGATCACGGTCGCGGTCTCCGCGATGAAATAATTGCCGTCGGCGGGAAGTTCGGGCGCCTGCCCGTCGAGCTCGTAGATCGCCATCAAGGTCTCCTGTCGGGTTGACCCAGAGATAGCGAAACGGCAGCCCCGACGCAAAGGTCCGGCCGCTGCGGGAACGCAACTGCGTCCCGGGGAACGCAAGTGCGTCCCGGGGAACGCAAGTGCGTCCCGGGGAACGCAAGTGCGTCCCGGGGAATACGAGCGTTAGGTCAGGACGCCGGCGGCGCGCAGCGTCATCAGGAAGAAGGTGCCGCTCATCATGCTCCAGAAGCCGGCGATCAGGGTCGCCATCATCACGAATTCCACGCGGCGGGCTTCCACCTGCAGGCCGCGCAGCGTGTTGCGCATGATGATGAAGGGAGCGGCGAACACCAGGAACGGCACCGCCGCGAAGGTCTTCGGCGCCACGCCGTCCTGCAACAGGCCGAAGCCTGCGGGGCGCTGCGCGAACGCCTGGTATCCGTTCACGAGGGCGCCGGCGAGCGCGAAACCGATGCAGATCGAGAAGAAGGAATTGAGAGCTTCAGGTGTCATCGGAAACTGTCCGCACTTACGCAACGCCGGAGCCTTCCTGTGACAAATCGTGCTGGTTAACGCTACATTATCCTTAAGAGAAGGTTAACGAGGCCCGCCGGTCTGCGCAGGGCCCTCCCCCCGTCCCGCGGCCGGCAAGGCTGCGCGAATTGGCCGCCGCGTGGCATATTCGCCGCTGATTCGTCGGCCACCGGCCGACCTCGGATTCCGCGCGCGCTCATCATGACGGTGTTTTCGGCAGCTTCCCTCAGACCCTCGCGCACGCGGGCGCATGTCGTGCCGATCGTGCTCGGCGGCGCTGCCGCGCTGGGCGCGGTCGCGCTGGTCGCCTATCTGCTGTGGCCGACCTGGGGCGCCGGCGGCGCCAGCGCCCCGGACAGGCTGCCGGTGAGCGTCGGCGGCACGCTGTTCAACGTGCCGACCACGGCGATCCGGATGAAGATCCAGCGGCACTCCGGGCCGCAGGAGCGCATCGATCTCGACGTGCTCTATCCCTCGTTGGAGCCGCCCGGCGCGCCCAGGCACGTCACCGCCGACACGGTGGAGACGGCGGTGCAGTCGATCGACCGCATCTTCCTGTCGATAGCCGCCCATCACGATGCGCTCTCGCCCGAGCAGCGAACGGCCACGATCTATCCGCGCTATCTCGACCGGGCCGCAACCCAGCCCGAGGAAGGCCTGACGATGCGGATGTTCCGCAGCGACACGCCCTACGGCAGCGAGGACCTCTATTCCGCCGCAAGCCCTGCGTTGACCGCGCGCTGCACGCGCGATGCGGCGACCCCCGGCATGTGCCTCTCCGAGCGCCGCGTCGGCGGCGCCGACCTCACCTTCCGCTTCCCCCGCAGCTGGCTGTCGCAATGGCGCGAGGTCGCGGAGGCGATGGAGAAGCTGACCGCGCAATTGCGCGGGCCGAAGGGCTGAGCCTCTTTCGCACCCTGCCGCGGGATCGGCCCGGGCCCTCCAAAACAAAACATCGAAAACAACCCCATGCACAGTAGCCAGGGGCCGTTACGACTTCGACTTTTTCGAAGTCGGTTTGACCCGTCGGGCAAAACAGGGGTATGATGTCACGATGGGGCGATCGGCGTGAATGATCCGGCAACACATCTGCCACCCGGCGCGCAGCTGCTCGGGCGCAAATGGCTCGGCTTCGACGAGAGCGGGCATGCGCTGATCCGCTTCCAGGCCCAGCCCGCCTTCACCAACAGGCACGGGACGATCCAGGGCGGATTTCTCGCGGCGATGCTGGACTCCGCCACCGGCATTTGCGCGCTCGCCGCGCTAGGTCCGGATCAGACCGTGGTCACCAGGAGCCTCGACACGCGCTTCCTGAAACCTGCGGCGGTCGGGCCCATCACCGCGCGGGCGCGCGTCGTCGAGCGAACGGATCGCGACATGGTCGTGCAGGCCGAGCTGGTCGATGCGCAGGGCATCACTGTCGCGGATGCCACCGCGCGGCTGCGCATTCTTGCGAAGAAGTAGAGTTGCGGGCTGACAGGCCAACATTCGTCATTGCGAGCGAAGCGAAGCAATCCAGAATCCCTCAACGGAAAGATTCCTGGATTGCTTCGCTTCGCTCGCAATGACGATGTGGAAAGAGCGTGGCTCGATTTCCGATGCGTGCCCCGGACGCAGCGCAGCGTCTCTTCGACGGTGCGCTGCAGAGCCGGGGCCCATGTTGCAGCGATGCGTCGTGGGGCTTCTGGGTCCCGGCTCTGCACAGCAACGCTAAGCGCGTTGCAGTGCGTCCGGGACACGAGAGGCGCCGAAAACTATTCCTGATCGACGAGATCGTCCTCGAGGATCGCCATCTGGAACTGGAACGAGCGATCATCGTCCTCGTCGTCGACGAAGAGCACGCCGATGAATTCCTCGCCGATATAGACCTCGGCGGAGTCATCCTTCTTCGGCCGCGGCACGACGCGAATCTTGGGATTGCCGAATACGCGCTTCAGATACGCATCGAGTTTTCTGACTTCTTTGACGTCCACGGCAAGTCTCCGATCGAAATGGGTTGGCGGCGTTTTAGGACGAGACGCGACGAACCGCCAGCATGAATTGCCAAAGAATTTGGGGACGAAAAGGGCCGGAGAATCCGGCCCTTCACCAACCTAAAGTCCCATCGCGTTGATCATCTGATCCATGGTGCGCGACGGCTCGGCGCAGCCGGCCTCGCCGACGATCTTGGCGGGCACGCCCGCGACCGTGACGTTGTGCGGCACGGGCTTGACCACGACCGAGCCAGCCGCGATGCGCGCGCAATGGCCAATCTCGATGTTGCCGAGGATCTTCGCGCCGGCGCCGATCAGAACGCCGTGACGAATCTTCGGATGACGATCCTCGTTCTCCTTGCCGGTGCCGCCGAGCGTGACACCGTGCAGGATCGAGACGTCGTCCTCGATCACAGCCGTCTCGCCGCAGACGAAGCCGGTGGCGTGGTCGAGAAAGATGCCGCGGCCGATGCGCGCGGCGGGATTGATGTCGGTCTGGAACACCGCGGAGGCACGGCTCTGCAGGTAATACGCAAAGTCCTTGCGGCCCTTCAGCCAGAGCCAGTGCGCCAGGCGATGGGTCTGGAGCGCGTGAAAGCCCTTGAAGTAGAGCAAGGGATCGATGAAGCGCGAGGTTGCGGGATCGCGGTCGTAGACTGCGACGAGGTCGGCGCGGAAGGCGTTGCCAAGATCGGGATCGTCGCGCAACGCCTCGTCATAGGTCTGGCGCACCAGGTCGCCCGACAGCGCGGAATGATCGAGCCGATCGGCGAGACGATGGATCACCGAATCCTCGAGGCGGCTGTGATGCAGCACCGTCGAGTAGATGAAGGTTGCAAGCTCGGGCTCGCGATGGACGATGTCCTCCGCCTCGCTCCGGACCCGGTCCCAGATCGGATCGAGGGATGCGAGCTTTCCTCCCGGATTGACCTGATGCACTGCCATGGGATCTGCTCTTTCGAATTGGCTCGTTTGGCGGGCTCTATAGCACAGTCTAGGCGACAAAGTCCTGACCGGCTTGCCTGAGAGTGAACAGTGCCTTGCCCCGCGAAAGCATGCCAACGCCTTGAAACACAAAGATTTCTTCTGACGCCCCCAGGCGGCAAGGTTGCTTCAAAGTGGTCAGAGTTTCGCCGAATTCAAGCCGGGCGCGTCAAACTATTGGTGAATTCTCTCCCAGCCGCTAATGCGGGCATGGTCCGGACGAGGACGGAGCGGTTTTGAGCATCACCACCGAACAATTGCGCACGCGGGCCGCAGGCTCGCTCTGGCTGCGGCTGGCGGCTGTGGCCTTGCCCCTTCTGATGATCGCGCCGGCGTTCTGGAACGGCTATCCGCTGTTGCAATGGGATACCGGCGGCTATCTGGCACGCTGGTACGAAGGCTATCTCGTCCCCAGCCGGTCCACCGTATTCGGCCTCTATCTGCACTATGGCGAAGGCTTCGGCTTCTGGATCAACCTCGCGGTCCAGTCGCTGGCGGCGCTCTGGCTGCTGCAGCTCACCTTGCGCGTGCTCGGCCTGATGCAGACCTCGCGCTTCGTCGCGATCAGCCTGCTGCTGATCGTGTCGACCGCCCTGCCCTGGCTCGCCAGCATGCTGCTCACCGACATCTTTGCCGGGCTGTCGATCCTGTCGCTGTTCCTGCTGGTCGTCGGCGGGCCACGGACGTCGATGCTCGAGAAGATCTCGCTGTTCGTCTTCACCGCCTTTGCTGCCGCGACCCACAGCGCCACGCTCGGCGTGCTGCTCGGCCTCTGCGCCGCCGGCTGGATGCTACGGCCGTTCCTCGGCGGCAGGCTGCCGCTCGCAGGACTGGCGCAGGCGAGCATGACCATCGTCGCGGGCGCCCTGATGCTGATCTCCGCGAACCACGCGCTGTCGGGGAAATGGGCCTGGACGCCCGGCGGCTACGGCGTCGCCTTCGGCCGCATGATGCAGGACGGCATCGTCGCGCGCTTTCTCAATGACCACTGCCCGCGCGAGCACTTCAAGCTCTGTCCCTATCGCAACCAATTGCCGGCCACCGCCGACGAGTTCCTGTGGGGCAAGAGCATGTTCAACACGCTCGGCCGCTTCGAAGGCATGAACGACGAGATGGGCACCATCGTCGTGCAATCGCTGAGGGACTATCCGGCCTGGCAGGCCGGCGCGGCGCTGCAGGCGATGGGCCAGCAATTGCTGCATGTCGCGACCGGCGAAGGCGCCAGCGTCTGGCTCGGGCACACCTGGGGCATCATCGAGCGCTACATCCCGGGGCAGGTCGCGCAGATGCGCAAGGCGCGCCAGCAAAATCACGGCCTCAATTTCGACTACGTCAATTGGCTGCACGTCCCTGTCGCACTGGCCTCGATGCTGGCGCTGGTCGCCCTGCTCGCGCATGCATTCGCAAACCGCCGGCTCGACGATTTGACGCTGCTGGCGGCCACCGTGACGCTTGCGCTCCTCGGCAACGCCTTCATCTGCGGCGTGATCTCGGGCCCGCACGACCGCTACGGCGCGCGGATGGTATGGGTCGCGACCTTCGTGGTGCTGATGGCGTTGGCACGTCGTTTTGGGGATGACGTCAAGGCGCAGTGAGAGGAGATGAAGCGTCGTCGCGGCTCTTGTTGAGGCATGACCTGCGTACCGATGCGTTCTCAGCCCACCGCAGCAACGTCATGTTGGGCGGGGCTTCCCGCTCCCCGCGCGCTATTGGCGGGAAGCCGCATTTTGTTTTTCGAGCCGCGCGGCAGTTATTTCTGGGTCCCAACCGTCACTCGCGACTTCCCCGATCGAGCCTCCGAGCACGATAGCGGCCGCTATCGGCCAGACCGCTGCCATGACGATGGTGCCAGCGATAGGTTGATCTGCACCGGGCCGACGATAGCTTTGCATTCCCGTGATCGCGAAGGCCGTAACAATGAAGCCGACTGCGTAACATCTGAGCCACTTCACTTCGAATACCTCCAAGCTGTGGTCGTTAGTGGCGGCTCGCTCTGGTTTGGTTCGATGGCATGGCGCTCTGGTGAGGCTGAGGCAGCAGGTAACTTTAGCCGAGCCACGCTGAACCTGGCTGATGTCGGCTAACACCGGGAGAACGGCCGCGGGGCCGCGCTCGGTTCGACCGCCGCTTGTGACCCAACTGCGACATTGGGCCAGGCCGGTCCGGGGGCGTGGCCAATGACTTTCGACCCCTCCACGGGGTGTGTATAGTCTTACCGATATCCAGTGCCTGACTTGGGACACATTAAGCGTCGCGAATTTCTTGACTTGCTTCGGCCCTGCGCGTCTGGTGTGCCCACTGGAGCCTCTGCCGTCGCTATGAGGTGCCCAGTTATGATGCGCGCGACATCCCTCGTGATACTATTGCTCCTATCGTTTATCTTCGCGGTAGTTGCTGCGCGATCCCAAGAGAAAGACGCCGGTGTAGGTGCACCGCCGGCGCTGGCGCCGGGGCGGGCACCGCCCCTGCCCAAGCCAGGCCCGTTAGCGCAGCCCCGTTCATCAATTCAGGTCGGCTTCCCCACGGTTCTGACCGAGTATGTTATCTCGCCGTCCACGCAAAGACCTGCCAGAGTCGCATTGGGTCAGAAGCTGTTCTTCGAGCCTCGGCTCTCAGGCGACGGTACGGTCTCCTGCGCCACCTGCCACGATCCGGCGCGGGCCTTCACAGACGGCAGGCCCCTATCAGTCGGTATTCATGGCAGCGTCGGCCAACGTAACGCCCCAACCGTGTTGAATGCGCTCTATAACAAGACGCAATTCTGGGACGGCCGGGTCGATACGCTAGAGCAGCAGGCTGCGCTGCCGATCACGAATCCGTTCGAGATGGGCTCGGTCAGTATCGGCGATGCGCTGTCCAGGATCGCCGGCGACAAGGACTATCAGACTCAATTCATGCAGGCCTTCGGTCGGGACGTGAACGAGCAGGATATGTTGAGCTCTATCGCAGCGTACGAACGGACACTGGCTTCTTTCGATTCCCCGTTCGACCATTTCATCGCCGGAGACGTCAACGCCATCAGCGACTCGGCCAAACGCGGTTGGGATTTGTTCAACGCCAAGGCCCGTTGCCACCTCTGCCATGCTTTGACGGACAATCAGCCGGACGCAGCCCTCTTCTTGGATAGCGATTTTCACAACGTTGGCATCGGCATCCTCCGGCATCGCGTAGTTCCCCTGGCGCAGCAGGCTGAGCGAGAGCTGGCGCAAGGACATGTGGCGGGTATCGACACCGCGGCGATTACGAGCGAGATGTCGGTCCTCGGGCGCTTCCTCGTGACGAGAAAGCAGGATGATATCGCGTCGTTCAAGACGCCGGGCCTACGAAATGTTCTCGTGACCGGACCCTATTTTCACGATGGGTCGATGCAGACCCTGTGGGACGTAATGGATCATTACAACAAGGGCGATGGAGTCACGGACCCCTGGCTCGACAAGGACATGCAGCCGCTGGCGCTGACGGAGCCGGAGATCGATGACATGGTGGCGTTTCTCGCCTCACTCACAAGCCCGCAATACAAGATAACTGGTGACCAGGAGTATGCACGACAGCTCGCTCTATCCAAAGTGAGCCGCCCTCAGCGGGATACGGCGAAGGCTTTCGGCCCGAAGCCGAAGCAGCCGGAGCCGCCCCCGCTCTAATTGTTATTCACCGGATTGCCGCAATTCCTGCGATCTAAGCTGAGTCATGGCGCGACGCCGAGAGTCCAATCATGGCCCGAAGCGGTCTGTGAGGGCAGCGCAGAGCGCGTCTGCTCTGCCCCCGATCTCGGACGGTCGCAACGATCGGTGCAGCGAGGCAAACCTGAAGTTGAGAGACCCGACCGGTAAAGCTTCTACTTCGGGCTTTTTCGAAAGACGCAGCTGTGTCCTTCCACCATCATCATGATGGGGGGTGTAGTGGCGACCGCGCTTCGGCAAGGTGATCCCGACCTTGCAAGCCGATGGTCATGAAGTGATCGCCGTTCAATACGGACTCAACAGCTACGCGGACGGCATCGAACCCGTGAAGCGCACGTTGGGTCGGCGGTCGGGTGTTGCCAAGGCAATAGCTCTCCGGGGCCGCAATTCTACAACTCTGCCCGGCAAATTGAGTAACGCGTGGCTCAATGGATTCAATTAATCGCTATCCTTTCAATAGCGTGTCTGACAGCGCAGATGGAGCGACTCGATGTCCACGATCACTACTAGCGACGGTGTAAACATCTTCTACAAGGATTGGGGATCAGGTCAGCCGATCGTCTTCAGCCACGGTTGGCCGCTGTCAGCGGACGACTGGGATGCCCAGATGATGTTCTTCCTTCATCACGGGTATCGGGTGATCGCCCACGACCGGCGCGGCCACGGCCGGTCCGACCAGCCCAGCACCGGCAACGACATGGACCATTGGGTTGACGACCTCGCGGCCCTGACTGAGCACCTCAACCTGCGCGACGCGATCCACATCGGGCACTCGACAGGTGGCGGTGAGGTGGCTCGCTATGTCGCTCGCCACCAGGCGCGCGTCGCGAAGGCAGTTCTGGTCGCTTCACTGACGCCGAACATGTACCGGAGCGAGAACAACGCGTCCGGTCAACCGCCGGAGTGGTTCGAAGCGATCCGGGCAGGCATGCTGGGCAACCGGTCGGAATTTTACCGTTTCGTCCCTGAGAACCCGTTCTACGGGTACAACCGCGATGGGGCCAAGCCTTCGGAGGCAATCATTGCGAACTGGTGGCGCCAAGGCATGGCCGGCGGTGCTCTCGCTCACTACGCGACTGTCGCCTCTTGGCTCGAAGATTATACTGAAGACCTCAAGAAGATCACCGTGCCGGTGCTGGTGATGCATGGCGAGGCTGATCAAGTCGTCCCGTTCGCAAGTTCCGTGCCGCGTGCGGTCGACTTGCTCAGGAACGGGTCACTGAAGACCTATCCCGGCTACCCCCATGGCATGCTGACCACGCATGCGGATGTCCTCAACCCAGACCTGCTCTCGTTCATCAGATCTTGACGACATCTCTCATCCATCATCGCCTTCCCGCACGAAGGAGATGCCGTTTGCAAGGCGGTCTCTCCTTCCAATCTAAGAGACGGTATACGACAGCCGCTTTTGGCCCTTGGCCGACGTGCCTTCCCGCTTCGCAATGACGTCTCGCCATCGGCCGCAGCGGACTCCAAATCTCTGCGCATGAAGGAGTGAACGGTTGCCCCGAAGAGAGTGGGCCGGCCCCGTGTGATCGGACATTTAAGGATCATTGGGCGCAACCGTGCCCGGACAACACTGTCCTCAACCGCGCCGTGACAGGAAATCCAGCACGCCGGTCTTGTAGACCTTGTCGCCGACCGCGCGCATGTGGTCGCGGTTCGGAATGTCCAGCACTTCCGAGCCGGGGATGATGGCCCCGAGCGCGCTGGCCGAGCCCGCGACGTCGTCGGTCGAGCCGACCGCGATCAGCACCGGCACCTCGATCCGCGCGGCCTCTTGCCTCGTCATGAGATCGCGCGTCCCGCGCAGGCACGCGGCGAGCGCCCGCCGGTCGGAACGGGTCTGATCGGCGAACGCGCGAAAGGTGCGCCCGACGGGATCGGTGACGTCGTCGAGCGATGGCGCCTCCAGCGCCTTCGCCACGGTCTCGCCGGGGCCGGTGCCCTCGATGAGGCCGCCGATGCCGATGCCGCCGAGGATCGCCGAGCGCAGCCGCTGCGGCTCGTTCAGGCCGAGCCAGGCCGTCATGCGCCCGCCCATGGAATAGCCCATGATGTCGGCCTGCGGGATCGCGAGATGGTCCATCAGCGCCAGCACGTCGCCGGCCATGACCGGAATCGAATACTGCGCGGACTCGTAAAGCTTGGCGCTTTCGCCATGGCCGCGATTGTCGAGCGCGATGACGCGGCGGCCGTTCTTGCGCAGCTCGGAGACCCAGGTCGGATAGACCCAGTTCACGTTCTTGCTCGAGGCAAAGCCGTGCACCAGGATGATCGGATCGCCCTCGCCTTCGTCGAGATAGGCAATTTCAACGGCGCCGTTGTGAAAGCTCGGCATCAGCAGTTCCGCAGGTTGTGGGGAGTGATTGGTCTTAGAGCACGATCCGGAAAACTGTGCAGCCGTTTTCCGGCAACATCATGCTCAAAGAATAACCGAAAGCGCGGCGCGATTCAGGCCGCCGCGGCCGCATTGGCCAGAGCGGCCTCCGCGGCGAACTTGGCACGGCGGAGCCGCCGCGCACGCCTGCGATCGCACCAGGCCTGGGTCAGGCGCTCGGTGGTCGCCTTGATCGAGGACAGCAGGCCGAACAGCGTCAGCGCCGCGCCGAACAGCCACATCGCCAGATCGAACGCGCCACCGATCAGCAGCAGCGCGCCGCGGCCGAGCAGCTTCATGATCGCGCGCGTCTTGCTGCCCTGCGCCTCGGCAAGGCGCGCAGCGCGGGCAACGTCCTTCGGGCCTTCGGCAATGCGCAGCGTATCCATGGCACCGCGCGTGCCGGTCTTCTCGGCGACGCGCGTGACGTCCTTGCCGAGCCGGACCAGCGCCCCCGCCTTCTCGGCGCGGAACGCGGCCTTGATCGCGCTCACGGTTTCACCGGGGCGGAACACGGAACCCTTGGCGACGGCGTTCTGCAGCATCGGGGTGTCGACGACCTCGCGCGCGGACCGGCCGGCCCATGCCGCGAGCCCTTCGCCGAGCCGTCCGACCTTGCGCGCATCCTTCACCAGCGTCAGGCCGGCCCGCACCGGCGCGGCGCCACCGACGGAGACGTAGGTCGCCGCCGTCACCGCCAGCCCCGCGGTCGCAAGGCCGAGCACCAGACGGTCGGTCTCCTCGCCCATCGCAAGATTCTTGCCCTCGCGCACGACGTCCCTGATGTCGCCGATCACGAACAGGTCGCCGGCGACAGTCCCGGACAGGCTCGCGACATCGTCGGCGTTGCCCGTGACGAGCCCGATGGCGAACCGCTTGGCGAAATGCGAGGTGGAGTTTTCGGACCTGACGGCGTCGCTGACGCGATTGAGGAGGTCGTCCGGAAGCGCAATGTTGCGCTCGCGCGCCAGCGCCACGAAACTGTCGGCGAGATCGGCATCGCCGGCCGCGAGCGCGGCCTCGATATTGTCCTGGACCAGGCGGTCGTTCTGCCGCAGCAGCGCATCGAGCCGGAGCTCGGAGAGCGCGGCCGGATCGTCCTGAGCGGCGAGGATCGCGCCGGCTTCACGGGCCTGCGGCACTACCTGTGCGAGCAGGAGGCTGCACGCGGCAATCCCGGTCAAAGCTGTGCCGATTCGCAGCCATTTCATGCGGAAAACCCGGACAGTCCTGCTGGTAGGCGCCTGATGATTCGTCTTTAGCCGCAATTGCGCGCACCCAGAGACATAGTATGCCAAAATTGCGACACAACGTCCCCGACGAAAGAAGGGCTTCTCTCTGGCCGCAAGATTGTGTCGAATTTGCATGAGCAAACGAGCATGGGGCAATTGCGAACCTTTCGGTTCCGCTGGACTAGCAATCATCCGAACCCGCCTTTATGGTCCGCGGCGCCTCAAGATGCCGCTTCAGTTCGTGATTGTGTCTGCCGCCATTGCCACTCCAGGATGAACTACGATGTCCGACCATGTCGTCCCGCACTTCCATAACGATGCCGGTGTCCCCGTCATCGAGATC
>Ga0207426_1000942_pt1 | contig 28876 bp, 24 predicted proteins | sample AraplaMF_Cvi_mMS_FD_184265 | JGI IMG/M metagenome (GOLD analysis project Ga0207426, IMG submission 184265) | Arabidopsis root microbial communities from the University of North Carolina, USA - plate scrape MF_Cvi_mMS (SPAdes) (version 2) | ecosystem: Host-associated > Plants > Roots > Endosphere... | reverse complement strand
TAGAGGCCCTTGATGTCCCAGATCGACTTCTGCGCCAGCGGGAAATGGTCAGTCAGGAAGCCGCCGCCGTTCTGCTTGGAGAAGAAGCCGTTGAAGCCCCACAGGCTCTCCTTCATCGGGCCGACGTCGAGCAGGTCGACGACGAGGAGGTCGCCGGGCTCGGCGCCCTTGACGCCGATCGGACCGGACAGGAAGTGAACGATCGACAGGTCGATATCGCGCACGTCGTCGGCGGAATCGTTGTTCTTGATGAAGCCGCCGGTCCAGTCATAGGTCTCGATGATGAAATCGTCGCCGGGATTGACCCAAGCCACGATCGGGATGTCGGGGTGCCAGCGGTTGTGCACCATGTCATTTTCGTAAGCCGACTTGGTGAGATCGACCTTGATCAGTGTCTCTGGCATCGAGATGCTCCCCTTTTACTACGGTTGGTTAGACGGACAGATATTTCGAGACCTGTGCGGCATCGACGGCATCGCGCGGATCGTCGCGCACGATCTCGCCGTTCTCGATCACCAGCACACGGTCGGCGATGTCGAGCGCGAAGCTGAGGACCTGCTCGGACACCACGATCGAGAGACCCTTCTCGTCGCGGATGCGCTTCAGGGTGCGCGCCATGTCCTTGATGATCGACGGCTGGATGCCTTCGGTCGGCTCGTCCAGCAGCAACACTTTCGGCTTGGTCGCGAGCGCGCGCGCGATTGCGAGCTGTTGCTGCTGACCGCCGGAGAGATTGCCGCCGCGGCGGCCCTTCATCTCCAGCAGGACCGGAAACAATTCGTAGATGTCATTGGGCACTTCGGATTCGCCCGCGACGACGAGGCCGGTCTCGATATTCTCTTTGACGGTCATGGTGGAGAAGATCATGCGGCCCTGCGGTACGTAAGCGAGGCCCTTGGCAACGCGCTCATAACTCTTGAGGCTGCCGAGTTCAGCGCCGTCCATGGTCACCGAGCCGCTCTTGGCCGGCAGGATGCCCATCAGCGATTTCATCAGCGTGGTCTTGCCCATGCCGTTGCGGCCCATGATCGCAACGATCTCGTTGGGCGCGACCTTGACGTTGAGCCCGTGCAGCACCTCGCTCTGGCCGTAGGCGACGTGAAGATCTGAAATTGCCAGCATCGCCTTCTCCTCAATGCCCCAGATAGACTTCAACGACCTTGGGATCGTTCTTCACCTTCTCCATGGTGCCTTCCGAAAGGATCTGGCCCTGGTGGAGCACGGTGACCTTGTGCGCGATGTCCTCGACGAACTTCATGTCGTGCTCGATCACCAGCACCGAGCGGTTCTTGATGATGCGGTTGAGCAGCTCGGCGGTCTTGGCGCGCTCCGACACGCTCATGCCGGCGACGGGCTCGTCGAGCATCAGCAGGTCCGGGTCCTGGATCAGCAGCATACCGATCTCGAGCCATTGCTTCTGGCCGTGGCTGAGCTCGTCGGCATAGGTGTTGAGCTTGTCCTTGAGGAAGATCATCTCGGCGACCTCTTCGACCCGATCCTTGACCAGCTGATCGCGCTGGAAGGTCAGCGAGCCGAACACGGTGCGGCCGCGTGGAAACGAGATCTCGAGGTTCTCGAATACGGTGAGATCCTCGAACACCGACGGCGTCTGGAACTTGCGCCCGACACCGGTCTGCACGATCTCATTCTCCCTCATTTTCGTGAGCTCCTTGCCACGAAACTGGATCGAACCCGACGTCGCCTTGGTCTTTCCGCAGATCAGATCGAGCACCGTCGTCTTGCCGGCACCGTTAGGGCCGATGATGACGCGGATCTCGTTCTCCTCGATGTAGAAGGAGAGGTCGTTGACGGCCTTGAACCCGTCGAACGAGACCGTCAGTCCGGAGACCGCGAGCAGGAATTCCTTGGGTTGATTACCGACGAGCATCACTTACCTCCTCACTCTGCCGGTGCGCCGTCGGCGACCGAATTGTCCTTCCAATCCGCCTTCGACTTGCGGGAGGCGAACAGCCGGTCGATGTGCGGCTGCACATAGTCCGCCCAGAGCCCGGACAGACCGTTGGGGAAGGCCAGCACGACCGCGATGAAGAGCGCACCGAGACCGAACAGCCAGAGCTGCGGGAAGGATTCCGACAGGCTGGTCTTGGCGAAATTGACCAGGATCGCGCCCCAGATGGCACCGAAGATCGACATCCGCCCGCCGACCGCGGTGTAGATCACCATCTCGATCGACGGCACGATGCCGACGAAGGACGGCGACATGAAACCGACGTTGAGCGCGAACATGGCGCCGCCGATCGCGGCAAATACCGCCGCCATGCAAAAGGCGAAGATCTTGAAATTGGCCACGCTGTAGCCGGAGAAGCGGACGCGGTCTTCCTGCTCGCGCATCGCCACCAGGATGCGGCCGAGCTTGGTCAGACGAATGAACTGCGCGATGCCGATGCAGGCGAACAGCAGCACTACCTCGACGAAGTACAGAATGACCTTGGCGTGGTCGGGCCGGATGTCCCATCCCTTGAGGGTACGCAGGTCGGTCATGCCGTTGATGCCGCCGGTGTAGCCCTGCTGTCCGACGATCAGGATCGTCAGGATGGCGGCGACCGCCTGGGTGATGATCGCGAAATAGGTGCCGCCGACGCGGCGCTTGAACATCGCGGTGCCGATGATCAGGGCGAACAGGCCGGGCACCAGGATGATCGCAAGGATGGTGAAGGTCAGGCTGTGGAACGGTTGCCAAAACAGCGGCAGCGACGTGATCTGGTTCCAGTCCATGAAATCAGGGATGCCCGGCGTCGACTGGATCTTGGTGTTCTCGACGCTCGAGGCCTCAAGCTTCAGGAACATCGCCATGCAGTAGCCGCCGAGGCCGAAGAACACGCCCTGCCCCAGGCTCAGAATGCCGCCGTAACCCCAGCACAGCACGAGACCGAGTGCGACGAAGGCGTAGGTCAGATATTTGGCGACCAGGTTGAGACGGAACACGTCCAGCGTCAGCGGCAGGATCACGAACAGCACGGCAGCCAGGACAATGAAGCCCAAGAGTTCGGAGCGATTGAAGAAGCGCGAATTGATGATCATGACTTGCCTGCTTCCAATTACTTGCGGACTTTGAGGGCGAAGAGACCCTGCGGCCGCAGCATCAGGATGCCGACGACAGCGAGCAGCGTGAGCACCTTGGCCATCGAGCCCGACATGAAGAATTCGAGCGTCGATTGCGTCTGCGAGATCGAGAAGGCCGAGGCGATGGTGCCGAGCAGGCTGGCGGCGCCGCCGAACACCACGACGAGGAACGTGTCGACGATGTAGAGCTGGCCCGAGGTCGGCCCGGTCGAGCCGATCATGGTGAAGGCGCTGCCGGCCACGCCGGCGATGCCGCAACCGAGACCGAAGGTGTAGCGATCGACCTTTTCGGTGTTGATTCCGACCGCGCCGGCCATGATGCGGTTCTGCACGACCGCGCGGACCTGGCGGCCCCAGCGCGACAGGTAAAGAACGTAGGCAACGCCGACAGTGATCAAAACCGTCAGGCACATCACGAAGACGCCGTTGATCGGCACTTCGATGCTGTCGGTGACATGCAGCGAGCCGAGCATCCATTGCGGCAACTCGACGCCGACCTCACGCGCACCGAACACGGAGCGATAGGCCTGCTGCAGCATCAAGCTCAGGCCCCAGGTTGCGAGCAACGTATCGAGCGGGCGCTTGTAGAGATGACGTATCAGCACCCATTCCACCAGCATGCCCAGCGCACCGGATGCGATGAAGGCCAGGATCATCGCGAGGAAGAAATAGCCGCTGAACAGACTGGGTAAATGGGACTGGAAGAAATTCGACGTCATCCAGGTGACGTAGGCGCCGAGAATCATGAACTCGCCATGGGCCATGTTGATGACGCCCATCTGTCCGAAGATGATGGCAAGGCCGAGCGCCATCAGGACGTAGACCGAGAACAGGATCAGTCCGGCAAAACCCTGCATGACGAAGATCGAACCAAGGTCGCCAATCGAATAGTCGCCGAACATCGATGTCCTCCGTCAGGGATGAAGGTCCCGCGTCGCGAGCAGGTTCGCGACGCGGGGGTCTTGGGCGTGGGTTTGCTGCCCACGCCAGGGAGAGGCTTGGTGTTTAGGAGAAGCCGCGAACGTGCCGCGTCTTACTGGTAGCCCTTGGGGAACGGATCCGGCTCGACGAGATCGGCGGTCTCGTAGATCAGCTCGAACTGGCCATCGAGCTTGGCGCGGCCCACCCGGGTCTTCGACCAGAGGTGATGATTCTCGTGGATGCGCACGTAACCTTCCGGCGCTCCCTTGAACTCGACGCCCGGCGATGCCGCCGCAATCTTGTCGATGTCGAAGGAGCCGGCCTTCTCGACCGTCAACTTCCACAGCCACGGGCCGAGATAGGCAGCCTGGGTGACGTCTCCGATCACGGTCTTCTCGCCCCACATCTTCTTGAACGCGGGCACGAAGGCCTTGTTGTTCGGATTGTCGAGCGACTGGAAGTACTTCATGCAGGCATAGGCGCCCGCGATGTTTTCGCCGCCGATGCCGTCGATCTCGTCTTCGGTCACGGAGATGGTCAGCAGCGCCTGCTTGGAAAGATCGATGCCGGCCGCCTTGAGCTGCTTGTAGAAGGCCACGTTCGAACCGCCGACGACGTCGGTGAAGATGACGTCGGGCTTGGTCAGCTTGATCTTGTTGATGACCGAGTTGAACTGGGTCGAGCCGAGCGCGTAGTACTCTTCGCCGACGACCTTGCCCTTCAGCACGTTCTCGACGTGCTTGCGCGCAATCTTGTTCGAGGTGCGCGGCCAGATGTAGTCGGAGCCGATGAAGAAGAACGACTTGGCACCCTTCTCCTTGGCGATCCAGTTCAGGCCGGCGAGGATCTGCTGGGTCGCTTCCTGGCCGGTGTAGATCACGTTCTTGGACTGCTCGAGGCCTTCGTAGAAGGTCGGGTAGTAGAGCATGCCGTTGTACTGCTCCATCACGGGCAGCACCGCCTTGCGGGAGGCCGAGGTCCAGCAGCCCATGATCGCCGCGACCTTGTCGTTGACGAGCAGCTTCTTGGCCTTCTCGGCAAACGTCGGCCAGTCGCTGGCGCCGTCTTCCTGGATGAACTTGATCTTGCGTCCGAGCACGCCGCCCATGGCGTTGATCTGCTCGATGGCGAGCTTTTCAGCCTCGATCGAGCCGGTCTCGGAGATCGCCATGGTGCCGGTGGCCGAATGGAGGATACCGACGGTGACTTCCGTGTCGGTGACCGCAAGACCCGTGGTGTTGACCGCCGAGGTCGCCGGGGCCTGCGCAAACGATGCCTTCGGCAGCATCGTGACGGCAGGTATTGCCGCCATTCCCATCAATAGTTTGCGCCGGAGCGGCGACAACAGGCCCTTGTTGGCTTCGTCTGACATGAGCACCCCACTGTTTGTTCGAGGACACGCGATTGGTGCCGTGAGGATGGCTCGAATTTGTGCACCGCAAGCATACGCAAGATCGCGTATACTGCACCGCAAAATACCGACGTAGGCTTTTGGTATGGGATTTGCGAGGGCTCCGGGTCCGTATCGGGAGTGGGTTAGTGGCAGGGCGGCAGCGAATAGACCGCGTCAGGCGCCAGTATAATCAGTGGGTCGCCAACCAGACGCTGGAAGACTACGCGCTGCGCTTCACTGCCAAGAGCGCGCGACGCTGGTCCGCCGCCCGCGTTGCCAACACCGCGCTGGGCGCCATTTCCTTCCTGGCTCTGGAGGCGATCGGCGGCACCATCACGCTGAACTACGGCGTCACCAACGCCAGCGCCGCCATCCTCGTCGTCTCCCTGATCATCTTTGTCTGCGGCGTGCCGATTGCCTATTATGCAGCCAAATGCGGCATCGACATTGACCTGCTGACCCGCGGTGCCGGCTTCGGCTATATCGGCTCGACCGTCACGTCGCTGATCTATGCGTCGTTTACGTTCATCTTCTTCGCCATCGAGGCCGTGATCCTGGCCACTGCGCTCGAGATGTGCTTCGGCATCCCGCGCCCGATCGGCTACCTCATCAGCGCGGTCGCGATCATCCCCCTCGTCACTTACGGCATCACGCTGATCAGCCGCTTCCAGCTCTGGACGCAGCCGATCTGGATCGTCCTGCACATCCTGCCCTTTGCCGCGATCGCCTGGGCCAACCCCTACTCGTTTGCGGAATGGCGCAAATTCGCCGGCGAGCATGGCGACCCCAACGGCCATTTCGACCTGCTGCTGTTCGGGGTCGCGTCCTCCGTGGTGTTCTCGCTGGTGGCGCAGATCGGCGAGCAGGTCGACTTCCTCCGCTTCCTGCCCCGCGACCGCCGCACATCGCGAACGTCGTGGTGGATCGCGCTGCTGATCGCGGGCCCAGGCTGGATCATCTTCGGCGCGCTGAAGCTGCTGCTCGGCTCGTTCCTCGCCTTCTTCGCGCTGAGCCACGGCCTCTCGAGTGAGCTCGCCGCAGAGCCCGCGCACATGTATCTCGAAGCCTTCCGATACGTGCTGTCGCAGCCGGACATGGCACTGGCGCTGACCGGCACGTTCGTGATCCTGTCGCAGATCAAGATCAACGTCACCAATGCCTATGCCGGTTCGATCGCCTGGTCGAACTTCTTCTCGCGACTGACGCACAGCCATCCCGGCCGCGTGGTGTGGCTGGTGTTCAACGTCATGGTCGCGCTGCTGCTGATGGAGATCGGCGTCTACAAGGCGCTGGAGCAGACGCTGGCGCTCTATTCCAACGTCGCGATCGCCTGGGTCGGCGCGCTCGTCGCCGATCTCGTGGTCAACAAGCCGCTCGGGCTGCGCCCGCCGCAGATGGAGTTCAAGCGCGCGCATCTCTACGACATCAATCCGGTCGGTGTCGGCGCCATGACGATCGCGACCATCGTCTCGATCGCGGCGTTCTACGGCCTGTTCGGACCGACCATGAAGGCGCTCGCGGCGTTCGTCGCGCTGACGGTCGCCTTCGTCACCGCTCCGATCATCGCCTGGCTCACCGACGGAAAATACTACATCGCGCGCAAGCCGAAGAAGAGCTGGGCCAATATCGAGGCGATTCAGTGCTGTATCTGCGAGCACAGTTTTGAGCCTGAAGACACCACCTCCTGCCCCGCCTATGCCGGCCCGATCTGCTCGCTGTGCTGCTCGCTCGATGCCCGCTGCCATGACCTCTGCAAGCCGCATGGGCGCGCCCAAGTGCAGTTCTCCGAAGCGCTCGGAAAGATCCTGCCGCAACGGATCTATGCGCGGATCAATTCGCAGTTTGGCCATTACGTGGGCGTGTTCGTGGTCTCGGCCGGCCTCGTCGCGCTGGTGCTGGGGCTGATCTATCTCCAGACCTCGGCAAGCGTGCATGGCGAGAACATGCTGGTCTCCAATGTGCTGTGGAAAGTGTTCTTCTCGCTCAGCATCATCATCGGCGTCGTGGCCTGGCTGTTCGTGCTGGCGCAGCAGAGCCGCCGCGCCGCCGAGGCGGAGACGCGGCGACAGACCGCGCTACTGATCCAGGAGATCGACGCGCACAAGCGCACCGACGCCGAGCTGCAGCGCGCCAAGGAGGTCGCCGAATCCGCCAACCTCGCCAAGAGCCGCTATGTGGTCGGCCTCAGCCACGAGCTGCGCTCGCCGCTGAACGCGATCAGCGGCTATGCCCAGCTATTGGAGCAGGACGCGACGCTCAACACCAAACCGCGTGACCAGGTCCGCGTGGTCCGGCGCAGCGCCGATCACCTCTCGGGCCTGATCGACGGCATCCTCGACATCTCCAAGATCGAGGCAGGCCGGCTGTATCTGTCGCGCGACGAAGTGCGGCTGAGCGAATTCCTCGACCAACTCGTCGGCATGTTCCGACTTCAGGCCGCCGCCAAGGGCATCGACTTCGTCTTCCGCCGTCCCGCGCATCTGCCGGTGGTGGTCTATGCCGACGAGAAGCGGCTGCGCCAGGTGCTGATCAACCTGCTCTCCAACGCGATCAAATTCACCCAGTCCGGCAGCGTGCAGTTCGTGGTTCACTATCGCAGCCCCGTTGCCGAATTCGAGGTCGTCGACACCGGCCCCGGCATCCAGGGCGACGATCTCGAACGTATCTTTGCGCCGTTCGAGCGCGGCGCGCTCGGCGTGTCGCAGCCGCAGACCGGCACAGGCCTCGGCCTCACCATCAGCCGGCTGCTCGCGGGTGTGATGGGCGGCGACATCAAGGTCACCAGCACGGTCGGCACAGGGAGCACGTTCAAGGTCAAAATCCTGCTGTCGGAAGTCACCAATCCCCAGCGCATCGCGCCGGTGGAGGCGCCGGTTTCCGGCTATCACGGCGCGCGCAAGACCATTCTCATCACCGACGACGATCCCGTGCATCGCGACCTGCTGCGCGAGGTGCTGGCGCCGCTCGGCTTCATCCTGCTCAGCGCCCCCGACGGCGCCGGCTGCCTCGCGCTGGCGCAGCATTGCCGGCCCGATCTGTTCCTGCTCGACATCTCGATGCCGTCCATGGACGGCTGGTCGGTGGCAGAAGCCTTGCGCACCAGCGGACATCACCAGGCGCGCATCCTGATGGTGTCAGCGAGCGCGCTCGAGGCCCACGGCACGCCACTGGCCCAGCCGTTCCACGACGGCTACCTGATGAAGCCGATCGACATTCCGCGCCTGCTGGAGACGATCCGCCAATTGCTGAAGATCGAATGGCAATATGGTTCGAACGAGATCGCGGTGCCGTTCTGGCGGCCGGAGAGCGGCTCGAAACCGCCGGTGCGGCATATCGAGGAGCTGATCGGGCTCGGCCAGATCGGCTACGTCAAAGGCATCCAGCTGAAGCTCGACGAGATCGGTAGCGAGCATCCGGAGCATGCCGATTTCGTCGCGGAAATGCGCTCGCTGGTCGACCGCTTCGATCTCGACCAGTACATGGCCACATTGAAGACGTTGCATGCGTATGAACACTGAGTCGAAGAAACGCGACGTCGCACTCGTTGTCGATGATTCCCCGGAGACGCTCCGGCTCCTCACCGATGCGCTCGACGGCGCCGGGATGACGGTCATGGTCGCGCTCGACGGCGCCGCCGCGATGCGCATCGTCGACCAGATCACGCCCGACATCGTACTGCTCGATGCGGTGATGCCCGGTATCGACGGCTTCGAAACCTGCCGCCGGCTCAAGCGCGACGCGGGTCTGGCAAATGTGCCCGTGATCTTCATGACGGGCCTTGCCGAGACCGAGCACATCGTGCGCGGGCTGGAGGCGGGCGGCGTCGACTACGTGACCAAGCCGATCGTGATCGAGGAAATGCTGGCGCGCATCCGCGTCCATCTTGGCAATGCACGCCTAACCCAGAGCGCGCGGGCCGCGCTCGACGTCTCCGGCCGCTTCCTGTTCGCGGTCAACCGCCAGGGTCACATCCTCTGGGCGACGCCGCAGGCACAGAAGCTGCTGGCCGACCATCACGGCGCGCAGGCCGATGATTTCGTGCTCCCGGCCTCGCTGCTGCAATGGCTTGAGCAGGCGAAGGGCAAAGGCAGCGCCAAGTCACAGGCAGCGTCGCTGCCCGACAATCCGCAGCTTCGCTTCTACTACATGGGCGAAACCGCGCCGAATGAGTTCCTGTTGCGGCTGTCCAAGGAAGCCGGCACCGCGCTGCCGCCGGAATTCACCAGCGAACTCGGCCTCACGACGCGCGAGGGCGAGGTGCTGGCCTGGCTCAGCAAGGGCAAGACCAACCGCGACATCGCACAGATCCTGGGACTGAGCCCGCGCACGGTCGACAAGCATCTCGAGCAGATCTACGCCAAGCTCGGCGTGGAGAACCGGACGGCGGCGGCGGCGATCGCGACGAATGCGACGAGAAGGAATTCGTAGCGTGCGGCGGATGAGTTGAGACGCCGATCACTCAGCAATCAGCGTCGTCCCGGGCTCGCTTCGCGCCCCGGGACGGCAGCGGGTTTGTGTTGACCTCTACCGCCCCTTACGACACCGCCTCACCCATACACAAACGCCTTGTCATCCAGATCCGTCCTCGGAATCTCGTCCTTCTCGGTCCAGTAATCCTGGCTGTGCTGCCATTCCGGCTTGTCGCCGCGCTTGGGCAGCAGGTTCATGTTGCGCAGGATGTAGCCGGGGTTGAAGTTCTCGGGGTCGATCCAGGGCAGGATCGGCATATTATGGTCTTCGGGCCGCAGCTTGACCTCGACCTTCTTTGCGCCTTTCGCCTTCATATTGCCGAGCAGGCGGCAGACGAAATCGGCGACGAGATCGACGCGCAGCGTCCAGCTGGCGCGGAAATAGCCGAACACCCAGACCATGTTCGGGACGCCCGTGAACATCATGCCGCGATAGGTGACGGTATCGCCGAAAGAAAGCGGCTTGCCGTCGATCTCGAAGGCGATGTCGCCGAGGGCTGCGAGGTTGAAGCCGGTCGCGGTAACGACGACGTCGGCTTCCAGCACACTGCCCGACTTGAGCTGGATGCCGTTTTCGACGAAGCATTCGATCTCGTCGGTGACGACGGAGGCCTTGCCGCTGGCGATCCCCTTGAACAGGTCGGCCTCCGGCACGAAGGCGATGCGCTGACGCCACGGCCGGTAAGTCGGCGTGAAATGCTTTTCGACGTCGTAGTCCGGACCGAGGATCGCACTGATCTGGCCGATCAGCTCCTTCTTCACTTGTTCCGGCTTGGACAGGCAGAGCTTTGTGAACGCATCCTGCTCGAACAGGATCTTTCGCCGGACGATCTCGTGAATCCATGCTTCGTCGACCTGCAGCCGGCGCAGCTCTTCCGCGATCTCGATGGCGTTGCGTCCCAGCCGGAAATAAGTCGGCGAGCGCTGCAGCATGGTGACATGCGCGCAACTGTCGGCGATGTTCGGCACCAACGTCGCCGCCGTCGCGCCCGAGCCGATCACGACGACCTTCTTGCCGGTGAGATCGAGATCGTCAGGCCAGGTCTGCGGGTGGACGATGCGCCCCTTGAAGCGATCGGTGCCCTTCCATTCCGGCGTATAGCCTTCCGAATGGCGGTAATAGCCCTGGCACATCCAGAGGAAGTTGGCGGTGAAGGTCTTTGCTTCGCCGGTGTCTGTCGTCGTCGCCTCGATGGTCCAGAGATTCTGCTCGCTCGACCAGCTTGCGGAGTTGATCCTGTGCTTGTAGCGGATGTGCCGGGAGATATCGTTGTCGTCGATCACCTCCTCCATGTAGGTGAGGATCTCCTCGGCGGTCGCGATCGGCGGGCCGACCCAGGGCTTGAAGCTGTAGCCGAAGGTGTGGAGGTCGCTGTCTGAGCGAATGCCGGGATAGCGATGCGTGCTCCAGGTGCCGCCGAAGGTCTCCTGCGTTTCCAGGATGACATAGCTCGTGCCCGGAAGCTGCTTCTCGATGTGATAGGCGCTGCCGATGCCGGAGATGCCGGCACCGACGATCAGCACGTCGAAATGTTCAGAAGCCTGTTTGGCCGTGGCGTGACTGCGAACAGCGACATTCATTGTTGCTTCTTGCCCTGCTTGTTTTTATGGCCGCCCTTGACCGGACGACGCGTTTCCTCCGCGACGGACATCGTGGCCTGCCGCGCTTCCACATTAAAATGACATAGATCAATTCGCGATCAAAGCGCCGCGCCCCAGCTTCGCGCGGTCTGCAGGATCCAGTCGCGGTAGAGCGTGAGCGGCGTGACGCCGGTCAATCCGCCGCAGCCGGCGGCGCCGTTCGGCCCAGTGGACCAGCTGATGACGCCGACGAGCACGGATCCACCCGGCTTGTCCTCGAACACCGGACCGCCGGAATCTCCGGTGCAAGCGCCGATTCCGTCGCGAACACCGTTGGTTACGGGATCGACCAGCCGGATCTGAAGTGTCCCGGGCTGGCCCGTGGTGACGAGACCCGCCACGCGCGTCGTACCGCCGCTCTTGCCGTCGCCGCGCACGGTCACGCCGATACCGGCGATGACAAAGCGGCCGCCGACCTGGATCGGAATATTCGGCGCGCCGACCGGCACCGTCGATTTTCCCTTGAGTGGAATTTCCAGTTGCAGCAAAGCCACGTCAGCCGTGGCGCGGTGTGCCTGCATGGCTTGCACATTGTAATTCGGGTGGATCGAGACAGTGCGCACGTTGAGCAATTGCGGCGCACCGTCGGCGCCACGATCCACGATCTTGTAGTCCGCGCCTGGTGGAACACAGTGCGCGACGGTCAACACGACCTTCGGTGCGATCAGGGTGCCGGTGCAGAAATTGCCACGCGAGCCGACGATGGTGACGACTGCACGCGCAACGCCATCCGTTTGCGGCGTGCCGCCACCGACGATCGCGTAAGCTGGCGTCGCAAACACCAGCGCAGTGACAATGAGAGATGCAAGCTTCTTCATGGGAACATGCTTCGCGGCAGGAATGGCTTCGGACTGGCTCTTGCCGATAGCGCATGCTAGCCCTCTTGGAAAGGAATTGACGAGGGCAGGATAGTGGCGATCGAGGCTGTGATCTTTGATTTTGGCGGGGTGCTGACGAGCTCGCCGTTCGAGGCGTTCGCGCGCTACGAGACCGAGCGCGGCCTGCCCGTCGACATCATCCGGCGCACCAACGCGGCCAATCACCTTGAAAACGCCTGGGCCAAATTCGAGCGCGCCGAGATCGACGTCGAGACCTTCGACAAGCTGTTCGCCGAGGAATCGCGCGCGCTCGGCGCGGAGGTGCGCGGCCGCGACGTGCTGCCGCTGCTGCAGGGCGATCTGCGCCCCGAGATGGTCGAGGCGCTCAAGCGCATCAAGGCAAAGTTCAAGACCGGCTGCATCACCAACAATCTGCCGGCCAACGCCATCGGCAGCATGACAGGGCGCTCGCTCTACGTCGCCGAGGTGATGGTGCTGTTCGACCACGTCATCGAATCCGCCAAGATCGGCCTGCGCAAGCCCGACCCGCGCATCTATCAGCTGATGGTGGAGACGCTGAAGGTCGATCCGAAGAACTGCGTCTATCTCGACGATCTCGGTGTGAACCTGAAGCCGGCGCGCGAGATGGGCATGACGACCATCAAGGTCGCCAACGGCGCGCAGGCGATCCGGGAGCTCGAGGCGGCGACGGGGCTGAAGCTGGGGTAGGCAAGTGGCTATTGCGAGGCGCGAAGCCGTAGGGTGGGCAAAGCGCAACCGTGCCCACCATCAGCAGGTCGTGGGCACGGCGCTTCCGCGCCTTTGCCCACCCGACGAGATTTTGCGCGCCCGCAAGAGCTAGCCTATCCCGCGGCTCGGGCGATCCGCTCCGGAAACGCTGCCGCGAGCGAAGCACGATCCGGTTTCAACACGCCGCGCTCGGTGATCAGCCCCGTCACCAGCCGCGCTGGCGTGACGTCAAAAGCGTAGTTCGCGACCGGCGAGCCCTCGGGCACGATGCGCACCGTCTCAAGCCTTCCGTCGGCGGTGCGGCCGGTCATATCGGTGACTTCCCTTCCGCTGCGCTGCTCGATCGGAATATCGCGGATGCCGTCGTTGACCGCAAAATCGATCGTCGGCGACGGCAGTGCGACGTAGAACGGCACGTCGTTGTCGTGCGCGGCGAGCGCCTTCAGATAGGTGCCGATCTTGTTGCAGACGTCGCCATTGGCGGCGACGCGGTCAGTGCCGACGATGGCAAGATCGACCATGCCATGCTGCATCAGATGCCCGCCGGTATTGTCGGGGATCACGGTGTGCGGAACGCCGTGATGGCCGAGCTCCCAGGCGGTGAGCGAGGCGCCCTGGTTGCGCGGGCGGGTCTCGTCGACCCAGACATGGATCTTGATGCCGCGCTCATGCGCGAGATAGATCGGCGCAGTCGCAGTCCCCCAATCGACGGTGGCGAGCCAGCCGGCATTGCAGTGGGTCAGCACGTTGACCGTCTCGCCCGGCTTCTTCTTCGCGACGATCGCCTCGATCAGCTTCAGGCCGTTGCCGGCGATGCCACGGTTGATCTCGACGTCCTGCTCGACGATCTCGTCGGCGCGGGCATAGGCGGCTTCGGCCCGCTCGACCGGATCGATCGGCGCGAGCGCCGTACGCATCTCGTCGAGCGCCCATTTCAGGTTGATCGCGGTCGGCCGCGCCACGACGAGCGTGTCGTAGGCGTGCTTCAGCCCGGCGTCGGAGGCGTCCTCGCGCATCGCCAGCGCCATGCCGTAAGCCGCAGTCGCGCCAATCAGCGGCGCGCCGCGCACCAGCATGTCGCGGATGGCGACGGCGGCGTCTTCGCAGGAGGTCAGCTTCGCGATGACGAATTCATGCGGCAACCGGCGCTGGTCGATCGCGCCGACCGACCAGCCGTCGCGCTCGCGCCAGATGCTGCGGAAATGCTTGCCGTCGACCTTCATGGCGTTCTGCCTTTTTGTCTTTCTTGCGTCTCAACCGCGCAGGATGCGCCCGGCTACCGCATCGAGCTTCTTCAGGAGCTCGGGATCGCGCGCTTCCGGTGCGGTGATCAACGCGGTGTCGAGCGCCCGGTCCGAGCCGATCGGGCACGGCTCATGCTCGCGCGGAAACTCCTTCGCCAGCCGCGCCACCAGCGCCTTCGCCTTGTCGGCGTTCGAGGTCAGCACGCGAATGATGTCCTGCACGGTGACGGCGTCGTGGTCGGGGTGCCAGCAATCGAAGTCGGTCACCATCGCCACGGTCGCGTAGCAGATCTCGGCCTCGCGAGCGAGCTTCGCCTCGGGCATGTTGGTCATGCCGATCACGGAGTAGCCCAGATTCTTGTACGTCATGCTCTCCGCATAGGTGGAGAATTGCGGGCCCTCCATGCAGACATAGGTACCACCGCGTGCGATCGCGAGACCCTCGGCCTCGGCAGCTGCCGCAAGATGGATGCGCAGCCGCGGCGAGACCGGGTGTGCCATCGACACATGCGCGACGCAGCCCCGGCCGAAGAACGAGCTATCCCGCTTGTGGGTGCGGTCGACGAACTGATCGACGAGCACGAAGGTCCCCGGCGGCAGTTCCTCCCTGAAGGAACCGCAGGCCGACAGCGAGATCAGGTCGGTGACGCCGGCGCGCTTCAATACGTCGATATTGGCGCGATAGTTGATGTCGGAGGGCGACAGCCGGTGTCCCTTGTCATGGCGCGGCAGGAACACGATCGGCAGGCCCGCGATCGAACCGCGCCTCAAGGGCGCCGACGGCTCGCCCCAGGGGCTCTTGATCACCTCTTCGCGTGCGCCTTCGAGGCCCGGCAGATCATAGATGCCGGAGCCTCCGATGATGCCCAATACCGCCTGCGTCATGCCTGCTCCACCCTGTTCGCAACTTGCGACATGGTTAAGCTATGCCAGTTTTGGGGGCGTTTTGGAACGGGGCGGGGCGGTGATGCCGGTGCTGTGAGGAGCGCGGGCCTCACGGTCGACCCTGCGTAATGTGCAATCGCGCACCGGGCAGGGGCGACACCGCGGAGAGATTTGTGAATTCCGCTTAAGCCGCGTTCGCCGGCAGCAGCTGGGCCGCAACCATGCGCTCCAGCGTCTCGACCGACTGGAAGTTCTCCGGCGTGATCTCGGACTGCGGGATCGTGAAGTCGAACTCGGCCTCGACGCCGAGCATCAGATTGACCATGTCCATCGAGGTTAGGCCGGCATCGACGAGCTTCGTCGACGGCGAGACATCGACGGTGAGCGAGTTCTGCTCGAGGATGCCCTTCACCAGCCTGGTGATGCGATTGCGCACGTCGATATCGATGGCCTGCATCGGTGAATTCCCGTTTATCCGTGAATGGTCGAAGCTGTCGCCGGCTACGATGCGCGCGACGGTCCGATCCGACAATGGCTGCCACCATTACTTCGCGTTTCTTAGTAAACGATGACTCAGATTGTCCGGAATTCAGAGTTCTTCCAGAACCCTAACGCGATCGTCGAAAATCCGGGGATGCGAACAACCGGACCTTAACTGTTCGTTCGGAATTGCGCTTTGTTTACCCTCTATTTGATCGACGAATTTGAATTAAATCCGTAGCCTCATCTCACAAGCAAAGATGGTCGGAGGATCGCTCCAGCGGCATCGCGAATGATGGCCGGCGATCCTGAACGACAAACCGGAGGCGGACGAGCATGAACGTGCGTGAAGCAGTCCTCACTGTCGACGAAACGCAAACGAGCTTCCTCGAACAGGGTCCTTCGCTTGTCGAGCGCGCCACGCGAACTGCGGCCGCAGCGGCTGCCGACGCCGATGGCGTCGATCGCGATGCCCGCTTCCCCCACAAGGCTTTCGACGTCGCACGCGAGCAACAGCTGCTTGGCGTCATGATCCCGGTCGAGTTCGGCGGCTTCGGTGCCTCGATCTACGACGTCACCGACATCTGCTATACGCTCGGCCGCGCCTGCGCCTCGACTGCGATGATCTACGCGATGCACCAGACCAAGGTCGCCTGCATCGTCCGGCACGGCCACGGCATCCCCTGGATGGAAACCATGATGCGCCGTGTCGCGCGCGACCAGTGGCTTCTCGCCTCCTCCACCACCGAAGGACAGAACGGCGGCAACATTCGCGCGAGCGCAGCGGCCGTCGATGTTGCCGGCGACACCGTATCGCTGCTCCGCGACGCCACCGTGATCTCCTACGGTGCCCAGGCCGACGGCCTCGTCACCATCGCCCGCCGCGCGACCAGCGCCGCCGCCTCCGACCAGGTGCTGCTGGCGCTCGCCAAGGACGATTACTCTCTGAAGCAGACGCAGGGCTGGGAAACGCTCGGCATGCGCGGCACGTGCTCGACCGGATTCGAGCTGAAGGTGGATTGCCCCGCCGATCGCGTGTTCCCGGAAGCTTATGACAAGATCCACGCCCAGACCATGACGCCGTTCGCGCATCTGTGCTGGTCGTCGGCCTGGGCCGGCATTGCCGCCGCCTCGGTCATGCGCGCGCAGGCCTTCGTCCGCAAAGCGGCCCGCACCTCCGGCGGCCAGATGCCGCCGGCCGCGGCGCATTTCACCGCCGCGAAGATGTCGCTGGCAAAACTGCGCGCACTGATCGCGGCCAATATCGACGCCTTCGCCCGCGCCGAGCATGACGAACGCGCGCTGAGTTCGCTCGACTTCCAGTCCTCGATCACGCTGCTGAAGGTGCAGGCCTCCGAGCTCGCGGTTGAGACCGTGATGCACGCGATGCGCACCGCCGGCCTCTCCGGCTACCGCAATGACGGCGAGTTCACCATGGGCAGGCATCTGCGCGACGTGCTGTCGTCGCCGATCATGATCAACAACGACCGCATCCTGGCCAACGCCGCGACCTCGACGCTGATGAGCGGCATACCGACCAGCCTCCGCGACTAATCAACAAGAACAATTTTCAGATAGCAGGACACCGACCCATGAGCATTGCCGTCCTCCCCGAATCGCCCGCTACCGCCCCGCAGATCACCGATCCGCTCGATCATCTCGCTGACAAGCTGTTCCACCCGATGGGTTCGGACGGCGTCTACGCGCGCACCGCGCTTTACGAGGGCGTGGTCGAAAAGCTCGCCGCGCTGATCACCAGCCATCGCGAAACCGGCACCGAGGTGATGCGGTTCCCGCCGGTGATGAGCCGTTCCCAACTGGAAAAGTCGGGCTACCTCAAGAGCTTTCCGAACCTGCTCGGCTGCGTCTGCGGCCTGCACGGCACCGAGCGCGAGATCAACGCCGCGGTGAGCCGCTTCGACGCCGGCGGCGACTGGACCAATTCGCTCTCCCCGGCTGACCTCGTGCTCTCGCCGGCCGCCTGCTATCCGGTCTATCCGATCGCCGCGAGCCGCGGCCAGCTGCCGAAGGGCGGCCTGCGCTTCGACGTCGCCGCCGACTGCTTCCGCCGCGAGCCGTCGAAGCATCTCGACCGGCTGCAATCGTTCCGGATGCGCGAATATGTCTGCATCGGCACGGCCGATGACGTCGCCGATTTCCGCGAGCGCTGGATGGTGCGCGCGCAGGCCATCGCGACCGACCTCGGCCTCACCTTCCGCGTCGACTACGCCAGCGATCCGTTCTTCGGCCGCGTCGGCCAGATGAAGGCCGTGAGCCAGAAGCAGCAGCAGCTCAAGTTCGAGCTTCTGATCCCGCTGCGCTCGGAAGAGCAGCCAACCGCCTGCATGAGCTTCAACTATCACCGCGAACATTTCGGCACGACCTGGGGCATCCAGGACGCCAATGGCGAGCCGGCGCACACCGGCTGCGTCGCCTTCGGCATGGATCGTCTGGCCGTCGCCATGTTCCACACCCATGGCACCGACCTGTCCGCCTGGCCCGCCAAGGTGCGGGAGATCATGGGCCTGCAGCCGCACGTCGCGGCTGATGCTCATGGCGAAGGCTGGCGTTAATCGAACTCACGAGGCCTCCCATTTCCACGGGCAAGACGAGCGTGATCCACACCAAGGTCCGATGCCGCGAGATCACCGAAGCCGACGTCGAGAAGGTCGCCGACCTCCTGACGCGCGGCTTCGTCGGCCGCTCGCGCGACTATTGGATGCAGGGCCTGCGCCGGCAGGCTTTCCGGCCCGTGCCGGAAGGTTATCCGCGCTTCGGCTACATGCTCGACAACGAGGGCGAACCCGTCGGCGTGCTGCTGCTGATCTACACCACGCGGAAGCACGGCGAGGAAACGGCCATCCAGTGCAACCTGTCGAGCTGGTATGTCGATCCGGCCTACCGCAACTACGCCCCGTTCCTGACCAAGGTCGCGCAACGGCACAAGGACGTCACCTATCTCAACATCAGCCCGGCGCCCTGGACCTGGCCGATCATCGAGGCTCAGGGTTTCCGCAATTACTGCCGCGGCATCTTCTTCTCGGTGCCTGCGCTGGCGCGTCCCCCGCGCTGGAGCAAGATCGAGGTCATCTCCCAGCACACCAGGGCGATCGAGGGGCTGACCGACGACGAGACCGAATTGCTGACGCGCCACGCGCGCTACAACTGCCTCAGCATCGTCTGCCGAACGCCGAAGGGAACATTCCCGTTCGTCCTACAACCGGTGCGCATCCGCCGCGGCTTCATTGCGCCGCCTGCGATGAAGCTGATCTACTGCCGCAGCGCCGCCGAGTTTGCGGAGTGCGCGGGCCGCGTCGGCCGCCTGCTGCTGCGGCTCGGCAAGATCTCGGTGGCGATCGATTCCAACGGCCCGGTCCCGGGCCTGGCCGGCGTTTACACCGAGCGCCGCGGCCGGAAATATTTCAAGGGACCGCACCGGCCGCAGCTCGGTGACCTCACCGACACCGAGCTGGTGCTGTACGGGCCGTAGCGACGCTCAAGCCCGACCACCGCTATCGTCCGTGCGCATTGCGCATCAGGCAGGAACGATAGCGGGATTTGCGGTACGCACTCTATCAACTCTGGCTTGTACGCGACGCGTTGGCACTCGCTTCTCTCGATCCCCGGTCACCTCCCGTAAACTACCGCGCTTAAGGGAATTTTCCGGCCTCTTCGCTAGGCTCGGCGGCTGAATTACGTTGCGTTAAGTCTATTGCCCGCCGAGACACCGCCGATCCCATGACCTCGAGCCGCGAAAACGAGCCTGGTGCACGCCGCGAAGAGAGCCCGCAGGCTCTCGTCGGACTGAGCCAGCTTGCGCTCGATCACATGGAGCAGGGCGTCTGCGTCTATGATGCCGACAACCGGATCGTGCTGGTCAACCAGCGCTATTTCACACTGTTCAACATGTCGACCGAGATCGTGCAGGTCGGCACGCGCTATCGTGACGTGCTCGGCCACAGCGTTGCACTCGGCAACATCGCTGCCGCGGAAGTCGACGCGCTCTACGCGTCCCGGATCGCATTGATCGCGGCCGGAAAGCCGTTCCATACCCGGCAGACGCTCGCCAACGGCGTCGTCATCACGCTCGAACTGAAACCGCTTCCCGGCGGGGGCTGGATGACGATTTGCGACGACGTCAGCCGGCTCGCCCGCCTCGAAGCGGAATTACGGGTGCAGACCGAACGCGGCCAGCACGCGCTCGCCCACATGTCGCACGGCCTCATCATGTACGACGCCGACAGCCGCATCGTGGTCTGCAACGATCGCTTCCTGCAATTCTACGATCTCGACCCGACCATCGTGAAACCGGGCGTGCTGCACAGCGCCGCCATCGCGCACTGGCTCTCGCGTGGCAACAAGGCAGAGATGTCGAGCGATGAGTTTGTCGACGCCCGGATGAACGACGTCCGCACCAAAAGCCCGACGACGGTTCTCGTCACCCGCTACGACGGCAGAAAAGTGCAAGCGATCTCCCGCTTCATGCCCGACGGCGGCTGGGTCACGGTGCATGAAGATGTCACCGAGCGCCTGCAATACGAAGCGACCCTGCGGCAGCAGAATCTCATCCTCGATGCCGCGCTGGAGAACATGGCGCACGGGCTCGCCTTCTACGACAGCGAATTGCGCCTTCAGATCTGCAACAACACCTACCGGCAGATCTACCTGCTATCGGAAGAGGAAACGCGCCCCGGCACGCATCTCTCCGAGCTGATCCAGCGGTCGATGCTAAATGGCGCCTTCGCAACCGAATACAGCCCGCTGCAGGTGCTGGAAGCCGCCCGCGAGCGGCTCGCGCGCCGCGATTCCTCGCCGATGCGGCGGCGCATGTCGAACGGCACCATCATCTCGGTGCGCTACTGCGCGTTGGCCGAGGGCGGCTTCGTCGCCACCTATGAAGACATCACCGAGCGCGAGCACGCGGTCGAGGAGCTGAGCGAGCAGTACCGGCGCTTCGACGCGGCGTTGAACAATATGAGCCAGGGTCTCTGCATGCTCGATTCGAGCCTGCGCGTGATCGTCTGCAATCGCCGCTATATCGAGATGTACGGCCTGTCACCCGAGATCGTTAAGCCCGGTGTCTCGATGCGCGAGATCATGGAGCACAGCTGCGATCTCGGCATCCACCCGAACACGACGGGCGCAAAGATCTACGCCGATTACGTCGAGCGGCTGCGCGAGGGCGAGCACACGCTGCATCGCCATCTGACCGACGGCCGCATCATCAAGCTCAATCACAAGCGGATGGAGCACGGTGGCTGGGTCGTCACTTATGAGGACGTCACCGAGCGCCACAAGGCGCAGGCCCGCGTCGCGCATATGGCGCGGCACGACTCCCTGACTGATCTTCCAAATCGCACGCTGTTCCGCGAAAAGATGGGCGAAGGCCTGAGTCAGGTCGCGATCGCCGGCGGCGCGATGGCGGTGCTGTGCTTCGACCTCGACAATTTCAAGACCGTCAACGACCGGCTCGGCCACGCCGCCGGCGACCGGCTGCTGCGCTGGGTCGCGGCAAGATTGAAGGAGAATGTCGGCGAGCACGACACCGTCGCGCGTCTCGGCGGCGACGAGTTCGCCGTGCTCCAGCGCGGTCCGCAACCGCAATCGGCGGAGCGGCTCGCCCGACGCCTCGTCGAGATCATCGGGCATCCGCCGCCGCTGGAGAGCCAGTCGATCCATGTCGGCGTCTCCGTCGGCATTGCGATCGCGCCCGATCACGGGCTGGACGCCGACGAATTGATGAAATGCGCCGACCTCGCGCTCTACCAGGCCAAGGCCAAGGGCCGAGGCGCCTATCAATTGTTCGAACCCGAGATGGAAGAGGAGGCGCGCAGCCGCCACGCGCTCGAGCACGATCTGCGCGGAGCGCTGGAAGCCAACGAATTCCACCTCGTGTTCCAGCCGCAGGTACGACTCGACACCACCGAGCTGACCGGCTTCGAGGCACTGCTGCGCTGGAAACATCCCACCCGCGGCTACGTCTCGCCGGCTGAATTCATTCCGCTCGCGGAAGAGAACGGGCTGATCGTCCCGATCGGCGAATGGGTGCTGCGCACCGCCTGTGCGACCGCAGCCTCGTGGCCTGATATCACCATCGCGGTCAATCTGTCGCCAGTGCAGTTCCGTACGCGCGGGCTGGTCACGATGGTCACCAGCGCACTTGCGGAGGCCGGCCTCCCGCCGCAGCGGCTCGAGCTCGAGGTCACCGAAACCGCCCTGCTCGACGACAGCGAAGCGACGATCGGAATCCTGCACCAGCTACGCGCGCTCGGCGTGCGCGTCAGCCTTGACGATTTCGGCGTTGGCTATTCCTCGCTCAGCTATCTGCGCAAATTTCCGTTCGACCGCATCAAGATCGATCGCTCCTTCGTCGGCACGCTCGGCGAAAGCCCGGAGAGCGTGGCCATCGTCCGCACCATCGCCAGCCTCGGCTCGGTGCTCGGCGTCGAGACCACGGCGGAGGGCGTCGAGACGGTCGAGCAGCTCGACTTCGTCCGCGAATGCGGCTGCACCGCGGTGCAGGGATATTATTTCGGCAAGCCCTGCCCGGCAGCCGAGGTCGGCCGCATCATCGAGACGCTCAGCGCGGTGCGGCGCGTGGCGTAAGGACTTCGATCCGCGTCAAATTCCGCCACTCGGCACGCCTGCAAACGACTAATTGTCGCATGTCCCATTTCCGCCGGGATAGTGGCCTCGCGCCCCGTGCGCCGCCGGCGCAATGCGCTTTTCTTCTCCGGCAATTTCGGGAACAATCCCTTCATAACAATGAGAAACGGCGGCCCGGCGAGGCCACTGCGAGGGGGAGGAATTTCGATGTCATACGGGCTGAAGACGATTGCCTTTGCGGCCATGAGCGTTGCGGGCGCGTTGCTCGCGGGGCCCGCGGGTGCCCAGGACTATCCCAGCAAACCCATCACGCTGATCGTGCCGTGGCCGGCCGGCGGCTCGACCGACATCTCGATGCGCGCAATCGCGGACAGCGCGGCGAAAGTGCTGGGCCAGCCGATCGTGATCGACAACAAGGCCGGCGGTGGCGGCACGGTAGGACCCGCAACCATGGCCGCGGCCGCCAAGCCGGACGGCTACACCATCGCGCAGCTTCCGATCACCGTCTTTCGCCTGCCCCTGATGCAGGAGGTGTCGTGGGATCCGGCCAAGGACTTCACCTACATCATCCACCTCACCGGCTATACGTTCGGCGTGACGACCAGCGCGGAATCGCAGTTCAAGTCCTGGAAGGACGTGGTCGACTTCGCCAAGGCCAATCCGGGCAAGGTGACCTACGCGACCCCGGGCACCGGCACTTCGCTCCATATCGGCATGGAGCAGATCGCGGCGATGTCGGGCATCAAGCTGACGCAGGTCCCGTTCAAGGGCGGCGCCGAAACCAACGCCGCCGTGCTCGGCCAGCACACCATGCTGCAGGCCGATTCCACGGGATGGCGCCCGCTGGTCGATGCCGGCAAGTTGAAGCTGCTGATGGTGTGGACCGGCGCACGCTCGCCGAACTATCCTGACGTGCCGACGCTGAAAGAGCTCGGCTATCCCATGGTCTATGATTCCCCGTTCGGCATCGCCGGCCCGAAGGGCGTGGATCCCAAGATCGTCGCCAAGCTGCACGACGCGTTCAAGAAGGCGGTCGAGGACCCCGCGGTGATCGCCACGCTCGCCAAATACGACATGGTGCCGAACTACAAGAATACCGAGGACTACAAGAAGTTCGTCGTCGAGGTCACGGAGTCCGAACGCAAGGTGATCGACAGCCTCGGGCTTGCGAAGAAATAGAACCACGCTTCGTCCGTGTCCCGGACGCGGTGCAGCGCTTCTTCAGCGGTGCACCGCAGAGCCGGGACCCATTCTTCTACCCACACACTTTCGTCCACACTCATGGGCCCCGACTCAGCAGCGCATCACTCCGTGCTGCGCTGCGTCCGGGCACGAGAGGATAGCGATGAGCGACCAGACCAACGTCAAACTCCGCCTCAACAATTCCGAACTCTGGGGCGGGCTGATCGGGCTTGGGCTCGGCGGCTTCGTGATCTGGCAGGGGCTGAAGCTCAAGCTCGGCACTATCAACGATCCCGGCTCCGGCTACGTGCTGTTCTACACGGGCATCCTGATGTGTATGTTTGCGGGCTCCATCATCGTCTCGGCGGCCACCGAGGGTGGACCGACGCTGGCCTCGCGCTGGGAGAACGTGCGCTGGAGCAAGCCGCTTCTCGTCATCGCCTGCCTCACCGCATTCTCGTTTGCGCTGGAGCCGCTGGGATTCCTGCTGTCGTCGATTCCGCTGACGCTGCTGCTGTTGCGGCTGATCGATCCCGTGCGCTGGACGCTGGCGATCCCGATCGCCGTGCTGGTGCCGTCAGGCATGTGGTGGGTGCTCAAGCGGCTGCTGTTGATCCAGCTGCCCTCCGGCCTGTTCGGGATCGGCTGACCTCATGGATACGCTGCTCAACGTCGCACATGGGTTCGGCGTCGCCCTGCTGCCGATCAACCTGCTCTACTGTTTCATCGGCGTCTTCATCGGCACGCTGGTCGGCGTGCTGCCGGGCATCGGACCGATCTCGGCGATGTCGCTGCTGTTGCCGGTGACGCTGTCGGGCACGCCGGAATCCGGCATCATCATGATGGCCGGCATCTATTACGGCTCGATGTATGGGGGATCGACCACTTCGATCCTGGTCAACATCCCCGGCGAGGCCGCCTCCGTCGTCACCTGTATCGACGGCCACCAGATGGCAAAGCAGGGCCGCGCCGGCCCCGCGCTCGGCATTTCCGCCTTCGGCTCCTTCATTGCAGGCACGTTCGCGCTCATTGCCCTGATGCTGGTGGCACCGCGGCTCGCTGGCATCGCAATCGCGTTCGGTCCGGCCGAATATTTCAGCCTGATGGTGCTCGGTCTGGTCGTATTGACCTTCCTCACCCAGGGATCGATGGCCAAGGCGCTGCTGATGGCCTGCATCGGCGTCGTGCTCGGACTGATCGGGCTCGACAGCATCACGGCGCAGCCGCGCCTGACATTCGGCCGTATGGAGCTGATCGACGGCATCGGTCTCGTGCCCGTGGTGATGGGCCTGTTCGGCGTCGCCGAGGTCCTGCTCAACACCGAGCAGGCCATCAAGCGCGACATCATCAATGCCAAGATCACGCAGTTGCTGCCGAACAAGCAGGACTGGCAGGCGAGCGCCGGCCCCGTCGCGCGCGGCACTTTCCTCGGATTCCTGCTTGGCATTCTCCCGGGCGGCGGCGCCGTGGTGGCGTCGTTTGCGTCCTACGCGCTGGAGAAGCGTCTGTCGAAGACGCCGGAGCGTTTCGGCCACGGCGCAATCGAAGGCGTTGCCGGCCCCGAGTCCGCCAACAACGCGGCGGCCGGCGGCGCATTCATTCCGCTGATGACGCTGGGCATCCCGCCGAACGTGGTGATGGCCCTGCTGCTCGGCGCCTTCGTCATCCACGGACTCCAGCCGGGACCATTGCTGATCACGCAAAATCCCGGCCTGTTCTGGGGCATCGTCGCCAGCATGTATATCGGCAACGTCATGCTGCTGATCCTGAACCTGCCGATGATCGGCATGTGGGTGCAGTTGCTCAAGCTGCCCTACAACATCCTGTTCCCGCTGATCATCCTGTTCACGATTCTGGGCGTCTACTGCTCCAGTAACAACGTGTTCGACGTCTATGTCATGATCGCATTCGGCATCATCGGCTATTTCATGCGCAAGCTCGGCTACGAGCCGGCGCCGCTGGTGCTCGCCTTCGTGCTAGGACCGATGCTGGAGAACAATCTGCGCAAATCGCTGATCCTGTCCCAAGGCGATCTCTGGACCTTCGTGCAACGGCCGATCTCGGCGGCCTGCCTCGCGCTGGCATTGGTGCTGCTCATCGCGCCGTTGCTGCCCGCGCTGCGCAAGAAACGCGAGATGGTGGCGCTGGATGAGGGAGCGTAACAGGTCTCGGAGGGTGGATTAGCCGAAGGCGTAATCCACCGCTTTTCTCTCAACGTGGATCGTGAAGTGGTGGGTTACGCCTTCGGCTACCCCACCCGACGAATCTCAGCTCCCTACGGCATCTCAGCTCGCCGCAGGCAGCGCGTCATCCGGCGCGCGCCACGGACGCTCGGCCGAGGCCAGGCCGATCAGGCGGCCCTGGATGTAGTCGCATCCCCAGTCGCGCAGCATGTTGGCGGCTTCTTCGTCCTGCACCCATTCGGCCACCGTCTTAATGTCGAGGCGGCGGGCGAGGTCGATCAGGGTCTGCACGAAGGCGCGGTCGTCGGCGGAATGGGTGATGTTCTGCACGAAAGCGCCGTCGATCTTGACGATATCGACGCCGAGTTTGCGCAGGTTTCGGAACGAGGTGTAGCCGGCGCCGAAATCGTCGATGGCGATGCGGCTGCCGAAATGCTTGAGGCGGCCGACGAAGGCGCGGACGTCGTCGATATTCTGGATTGCAACCGTCTCGGTGATCTCGACGATCAGTCGCTCGGCGACACCGGGATGCGCGTGCATCAACGACTCGATGCCCGCCCACCAATCCGGATCCATCGTCGTATCCGGCGAGATGTTGAGGCTGAGGCTGATGTCGGGTGCAGCCGCAAGCTCGGCGACCACCAGCTCGAGCACGCGGTGATCGACCAGCCGGATGAGGCCAAGCCGTTCGGCGACCGGCACGATATCAGGTGCGAGCAGCACCTGGCCGTCGCCCTGATCCATCCGCACCAAGCATTCGTGGAACGCGCGCTCGCGCGAGGCGGCCGCAACCACCGGCTCATAGGCGAGCTTGATGCGGCGCTCGTTCAGCGCAGTGACGATCTCGTCGGTGACGCGGATGTTGACGCGGCGCTGCGCGTCGCGGGCGGCGTCGGGACGCCATGCGGCAAACGAGCCGGCACGCCGGCTCTTGGCGGAGTCCAGTGTTTCATGAGCGCGGTTGACGGCTTCGTCGGTGTTGCGAGCATAGCGCGGCAGGCTGACCGCGCCGATCGACGCGGTCACCGAGACCGGGCCGGATTTGGTCGGTACGACCTCGTCGCGGATACCGGCGAGGAAGCGCTCGGCGGCGACGTTCATGTCGTCGACGGTGCAGTTCTTCAGGATCAGACCGAACTTGTTGCCGGAGAAGCGGCCAAGCACGTCGCCGCCACGCAGGCGCGCGCGGATGCGCTTGGCGACGTCGAGGATGACGGCATCAGCGACGTCGAAACCGAAGGCGTCGTTGACACGGGCAAGATGATCGATCCCGACCAGCATGAAGGCCGCGGTCGAACGGAAGCGGCTCGTCTCCTCGATCGCCTCGGCCAGTGCAGCGATCAGCTGGGTGCGATTGAGCTCGCCGGTCAGCGGATCGAGCCGGGCAAGCCTGGACAGCTCTTCGTCGCGGGCGTGACGCTCGTTGTTGATGCGGACGGCGCCGATCGCGCGCGTGGGGCGGCCATCGGGGCCGGCGAACCAGCGGCCGGTCTCCTCGATCCAGACCACGGGATCGGAGGCGTTCATGCGCACACCGTACTCGACACGGTAGGGCGTGCCGTCGGTGCCGTGCACCGCGGAGGTCTGCGCCAGCGCCGCGGTCCGCAGCGTCTGCGCTGGCTCGATCAGCTTGGCGAACGCGGTCCCGGTCGCGAGCCGCTCGGCCGGGATGCCGGGGAAAACGGCGCCCACCTGCTCGCCCCACACCATGGTGTCACTGGCGATGTCCCAAGCGAAAACGGCCTGGCCGAGGGCAGCCAGGATGTCGGAGGCTTGCGGCAATGCAGGGGTCAAGATCGCCTCGTTTCGGGACAGCAGGGAGTCCAGGGCCGGCACAGAATACGGCCAGATTCGCCTGCGAACCTAGGCAAAGTTCATAAACAATTTGGAAACCACGTTATGCCGCGTCCAGGAACCAAATCCGCCCGGCCGGCATAGGCCTTGCGAGTACATGACACGCACCGGCGCCGGCGTCCCGAAACGCGACAGGCTGTACCGGATCAACGGTGATGGCGATGTTGAGTACTGATCGATCGGACGAGGCGGATAACGGCACGGGCACGGCCCTGGTGCCGCAGCTTCCGACGCTGCAATGGATCCACAAGGCCCCTCTGCCGCGCCCCGATCCGAGCTTCGTCACCCAGCTCATCGCCAACGCCGAGCACCTGCCCCAGACCAGCCGGCTCCGCCGCGCCTCGTCCGAAGACGCGCAGATGGCCTATGGCAGCAAACGCCCGCTTCCGAGCGTCACCGCGCGCACGCGACAGGTGGCTTGACCCAATTAACGCTGCGGCGTGTCCGGCGACGGCGGCGTGCCGTTGCCCGGCTGCAGGTCGGGCGAGGGAATTTCCGGCGAGGACGGGTTCACCGGCTTCGGCGCGGGGTGATCCATCAGCACGGATTCGGCGACGGATTGCGCGGAAGGCGCCGGCGGCGGAACGACCGGGGCAGGCACCGGCTCGAATTTAGGCTCGGCCACGGCTTCCTCGACCGGCGCTTCAGCCTTGCGCTTCGACTTGCGCGGCGCCGGCACGGTGGTCTCGGCGACATAGGTGACGCGACGGCGTGTGCGTTGGGCGATCCCGCCGAGGAAATCGGCCATCGCGAGCAGCACCAGCAGGAAATAGGTGGAGTTGCCGAACTTGGGCCACATCACGAATTCGGCGGCAGCCGCACCGAACACGATCAGCGACAGCAGATGATCCATCAGGAATTTCGAGCCGGGCCGCGCACCTTTGACGACTTCGAGCAGCAACAGCACGATCCCGAGCGCGAGCATCACGTCGGCGAGCGTGACCGGCCAGGCCTCGCCCGTGATCATCGGCACCTTGAACAGCACGTCCGTGAAGGACACGCTCGGCATCAGGAAGGCGATGATGTTGTAGACCGCGAGCGGAATCAGAAGCAGCGGGAAACCGACCATCGGCGAAATGCCTTCTCGATCAAGATATCCGGACAGGACGATGCGGCGGCGAAGCATTGGCTCCGCCGCCGTCACTGTCATATCTCATTGGGCGGCCGAAATCAGGCAGGCGCAATGATCCTGCCCGGAGAAAGAACCTGAACTCAGGACTCTTTCTTCTTCAGGACCTGACGGCCCTTGTACATGCCGGTCTTGAGGTCGAGATGGTGCGGACGACGGAGCTCGCCGGAGTCCTTGTCTTCCACATAGGTCGGCTTCTTGATGGCGTCTGCCGAGCGGCGCATGCCACGGCGCGAC
>Ga0207426_1000941_pt1 | contig 28895 bp, 28 predicted proteins | sample AraplaMF_Cvi_mMS_FD_184265 | JGI IMG/M metagenome (GOLD analysis project Ga0207426, IMG submission 184265) | Arabidopsis root microbial communities from the University of North Carolina, USA - plate scrape MF_Cvi_mMS (SPAdes) (version 2) | ecosystem: Host-associated > Plants > Roots > Endosphere... | reverse complement strand
ATGCTTTGCCAAATTCAAGATATCGTCATCTTTAGTTCCTGAATCAGCTTGGCGAAGAAGATGAATCCAAAAACGGCGCTAAGCCTTGAAAATATCGACGCTTTCGCTGCACACACCATCGCCCATGGAGTTGATGCTGAACCGTTCCCCGGTCAGCTCCCAAGCACCCGGTGCGCCATCGATCGAGAAGAGGTTGTAGCCGGCACGGGGTTTCAGCCCGCCGGGCCCCTGCGATGCAGAGGCGATACCGACGACGGGAACCGGACCAGTCTGGCCGCGCAGCCAGTGCAGCGTGTTCAAATGGGTATGGCCGTGGAGCACCAGTTCTGCACCGCCGGTGGAGATCACGGCGCCGAAGCGGCGGATGCCGATCATCCGCTTGTGGAAGGAGGTCGCGCCGCGGATCGGCGGATGGTGGATCATCACGACGCGAAACAAGCCGGCCTCGCCAGCGGCACGCAGCATGTTCACCGTATCGCGGGCCTGGCGCTCGCCGAAGAAGCCGCTGGCCGCGAAAGGGGGCGTCGCGACCGCCGTCGAACAGCCGACGATCGCGACCTTGCCGCGAACGCGAAGATAGGGAAAGACGTGGCGATTTTCCTGCCATTCGGCTGGAGCGAGGTCACCGCGCACATTGTCGTACCATGCGCGCACCGACTTTTCGTAGGCGCCGGGCACGTAGGCATCGTGGTTTCCCGGCACGACTGAATTGTCTTCGGGATCACCGAGTTCTTTCAGCCAAGCGGCTGCGGCTCGGATCTCCAGTCCGCTTGCGAGGTTCACGAGATCGCCGGTAACCGCCAAATGATCGGCTTGCTTCGCGTGTATGTCATCGAGCAGCAGATCGAGCGTGCTACCGAAAAGGTGCTTGCTCCTGTTGCGATGCCAGTTCACAAAGCCGGTAATGCGTTTGGAAAAGAGCTCGCGGACCGAAAGGCGAGGAAGAGGGCCGAGATGGATATCGGAGATGTGTGCGAGCTTGAACATGCGACGACACATAGCCCAGTCAGTCTGCAATTCAAACACATCTGCTTGAACGGATTAGCGGAATTGGAAAAAGCGTGACCAGAACCATACGCCCCTGGCAATCGCGAGTGCTGATGCGCATCGTGCATATGTATTTCGCGGTTGCGCGCGGAATGACGATGGGCGTGCGGGCCGCCTGCTTCGATTCGGCGGGTCGTATCTTTCTCGTGCGGCACAGCTACCTGCCGGGCTGGCACATGCCTGGCGGCGGGCTGGAGCGCAATGAGACTGCCGAGGAAGCCTTGATCAAGGAGCTTCGCGAGGAAGGGAATTTGCGCATCCTCGGACGACCGGAGCTCTTCCACATCTATTTCAATACGGCGGCCAGCCGCCGCGATCATGTCCTTTTCTATAAGACGCAGGTTGAGCAGACGGCACCGCGCCCGCCAGACCGGGAAATCGTCGAGTGCGGCTTCTTCGCGATCGATGATCTGCCAGTGGGCACAACGGACGCGACGCGTCGTCGTCTGGCTGAACTCGCGGGCGAGCGGGAGCCCGCCCACGTGTGGTAGAGCGCAGGGCTAGGCCGCTGCCAGTAGGGCACGGCCATGCGGGCGATCGAGATCCAGTGCCGGGCCGACAGGCACGATGCCGGTCGGATTGATCGTCTTGTGGCTGCGGTAATAGTGGTCCTTGATGTGGCGGAAGTTGACCGTCTCCTTGACGCCCGGCGTCTGATAGAGATCGCGCAGATAGGCCGACAGATTGGGGTAGTCGTCGATGCGGCGAATGTTGCACTTGAAGTGGCCGACATAGACAGCATCGAAGCGCACCAAAGTCGTGAACAGCCGCCAATCGGCCTCGGTCAGTCGATCGCCGAAGAGATAACGACCCTTGCCGAGACGGTCTTCCAGCATGTCCAGCGTTTCGAAGAGCCTGACGACATTTTCGCCATAGGCTTCCTGTGTCGTGGCAAAGCCGGCCTTGTAGACGCCGTTGTTGACGGTGTCGTAGACGACAGCGTTGAGCTCATCGATATCGGCGTGCAGGTCGTTCGGGTAGAAATCGGCGGTCGAGCCCGTCAGATGATCGAAGGCGCTGTTGAACATCCGGATGATTTCGGAGGACTCGTTGTTGATGATCGTGTTGGTCTTCTTGTCCCACAAGACCGGAACGGTCACCCGGCCGGAATAGTGCGGGTCGGCCTTCATGTAGATTTCGTATAGCGTCTTGGCGTCGAAGAGATGGTCGCCGGTGGCGCCGTCGCCGATCTTGAATTCCCAGCCCTTCGAAAGCATCAGCGGATCGACGACCGAAACGCTGATGAGGTTTTCGAGCTTCTTCAGCTTGCGGAAGATCAGGGTCCGATGCGCCCACGGGCACGCCAGCGAGACATAAAGGTGGTAGCGGTCTGCCTCTGCCTTGAAACCACCCGTTCCGGACGGGCCAGCCGCTCCGTCCGCTGTAATCCAGTTCCGAAACTGCGAGGCGGTGCGCTTGAAGTGCCCCTTGGTTTCCTTCGTGTCGTACCAGACGTCATGCCAGACGCCATCAACCAGCATGCCCATATTGTGATCCTTCGAATTTTCCTTGGCTCAAACATATCCCACGTCCTGGCGATTTGCAGGGCGGTAAAGATTGAACACTGCGTCACGCCGCGCCGTCGCTTTCTAAATTTCCATTGGACGACTGAAATTTTTCCTGCTATCGGCGATTTCACATTTCTGGAAACCCATTTGATGTTTGCACCGAGAAACCTGCGACGACGCTGATGCTCCCGAACGCCTGACGGCGTGCTCGAGATCCATCAACTCTGTCTATCCGGTTTCCGTCTCATCATGCACAAGCACGATCTGGTCTACCTCACTGAGGATGCGTCGCACGACGCTGCTATCGAACACATCAACGAAGAAGCATTCGGCCCTGGCCGGCATACGCGTGCGGCCGCCCGGATCCGCGAGCAGGGGCCGCACGATCTCTCGCTCTCCTTCATTTGCGCCGATGATGGCGAGATAATTGCATCTGTGCGCATGACGGCTGTTCAGGCCGGCTCGGTGAATGGGCACCTGCTTGGGCCGCTTGCAGTACGGCCGTCGCACAAGGGTCGCGGCATCGGCCGGGAACTCGTCCGGATTGCCATCGACGCCGCGCGTCGCAAGGGATCGGAAGCGGTCATCCTCGTCGGCGATCCGCCTTACTACTGCCCCCTCGGCTTCGAGCGGGTGGCCCACAACGCGATCACGTTTCCCGGTCCCGTTGATCCGTCTCGCGTGCTGGTCGTGCCGCTTGTCGAGGATGCGCATAGCAGGCTGAAGGGAACTATCGGCTGGCGAAAATAGGTTGCATGCGGTATTGAGAGCCATAGGCCTGAGACACGCTTCGCGTGATTTTTCAGCGGCTTGAGAGGTAGCATGAGCAACGTTTCCATGGACGAGGCGCTGGATCGCGCCGGCACCGGGCCCTTCCAGTGGCGCCTGATCGGCATCTTCGGTCTTGTCTGGACAGCGGACGCGATGCAGGTCCTCGCCGTCGGCTTTACGGCAGCCTCGATCGCGGCCACCTTCGGGTTGACTGTTCCGCAAGCCCTGCAGACAGGTACGCTGTTCTTTCTCGGCATGCTCATCGGCGCTGTCGCCTTTGGGCGCCTGGCCGACAAAGTCGGGCGGCGTCGGGTCCTGATCACCACTGTTGCCTGCGATGCGCTTTTCGGCACCCTTTCCATCTTCGCTCCCAGCTTTGCCAGCCTGCTCGTGCTGCGTTTCCTGACAGGAGTGGCGGTCGGTGGCACGTTGCCTGTCGACTATGCGATGATGGCGGAGTTCCTGCCCGCCAAGAGCCGTGGCCGCTGGCTGGTGGCGTTGGAAGGCTTCTGGGCGGTCGGCACGCTGATCGTCGCACTGGCTGCCTGGGCTGCGAGCGTCGCCGGGGTAGCCGATACCTGGCGCTACATTTTCGCCGTCACCGCAGTTCCGGCGCTGCTGGGCCTGACACTGCGCTTCTTCGTTCCTGAATCGCCACTCTACCTGCTGCGGACCGGGCGGGCGGGCGAGGCCAAGGTGATCGTCAACCGAATGCTGGCGGTGCACCGGAAAGCACCACTGCTGCCCGAGGATCAAATCGTCGCGTCGTCGCAGGTGGCTGAGGGCATCTTCTCCGACGAGCTTCGTCGCCGAAGTGTACTGATCCTGACGATCTGGTTCCTGGTTTCCGTTTCCTACTACGGGGTCTTCACCTGGATGCCGGCGAAGCTGGCCAGCGATGGGTTCGGCTTCGTCCGCGGATACGGCTTTCTGGTCTTCGTCGCCCTGGCTCAGATCCCGGGCTATGTACTTGCCGCCTACGGGGTCGAGGCTTGGGGTCGCAGGCCGACCTTGATCGGTTTCTGCCTGCTGTCTGCGCTTGGTTGCCTGCTCTTCGTGGTTTCTCCTGACGACATGCTGATCGGCGCGTCGCTGCTGGTCATGAGTTTTGCGCTACTCGGGACGTGGGGCGCGCTCTATGCCTACACCCCGGAACTCTATCCCACCGCCTCACGGGCGACAGGCATGGGCGCTGCGGGGGCGATGGCCCGCCTTGGCGGACTGCTGGCTCCATCCCTGATGGCGTTCATCGTCACGGGTGGGTTCGGTCTGGCCATCGGCCTGTTTGCGGGCCTGCTGGTCGTGGCGGCCTTTGCGGCAACGGCGATCGATATTGAAACACGCCAGGCGGCGCTCAGCTAGAGCATCTTGCGCAGAAACGTGCGGGTACGGCCTTTCGGAAACTCTGGTAGTTCGCCGAATATCTCGTAGCCTTGCCGTTGATACGCTCGCAGGGCTAGCGGATTGAAGGTGTCGATCCAAGCCCCATGGCAGCCACGTGCCGCTGCTTCCTCTTCCGCCAAAGCAAGGATCTTGCCGGCCATGCCCTTGCCGCGTTCCTTGTCGGGAATGTACAGCAACTGCGTGAAGAGCCATCCCCAGGCGGTATAGCCGGACAGGCCACCGGTGACGTTCCCGTCGGTATCTCGAATGAGAACCGCGAGCGGTTGCCGTTCGGCTGGGCCGACGTCATGGACGTTGAAGGCTGATAGCGCGTCGCCGATCGTGCTGAGATCATCGGCGGCGGGCGAGCCGGTCACTTCAAACTCGGCCATGCCGCTAACGCCCTTCGCGCCACCACATGGCGCCAAAGGCAAGCAGCAGAATGCCGACACCGGCGAAACCGGCAAACAGCGGCAGGGTGTTGATGCCCTTCAGCACCGTTTCGTTGGTAAGGTGGATCTGCATGCGATCGTCGTCGGCAACGCGGATCTGGCCGCGAACCGGCAGGATCGGCGGGATGCTGATCGCGCCGCTGCTATCGGAAACGCGGGTGACGAGCCCCTTCGACTTGTCGGAAATTGGCTTCAACGCCTCGGTCGTCGAGATCATGGCCTTGAATTCAGGAGCATCGACTGCGCCGACATGCGCCAGCGTCGTCATGTCGCCGTTTCTGATCTCGAAAAGGCCGATCTCGTCCATCTTCTTCTCGGCCTTGAAGAGGCCCGGCTCGGCTTGCGTCAGGTGGAGAGTTTCCGTCCTTCCCGAGGGATATCGGACCGTTGCATTGCCCGGGTCGCCGCCAATGGTCTGACGCGTGATCTCCAGCGTGCGGCCGGATGCGCGTGCCGTCAGGGCCTCTTCCTCAAGGGCGGGCTCTTTCATCAGCCAGTGGGCGACGCGGCGATAGAGCGACACATGCGGGCCTCCGCCCTCGAAGCCGCGGGCCCAGAGCCAGCCCTGGTCGGAGAGCAGCATGGCGACACGCCCCTGTCCGGCGCGATTGAGAACGAGCAGCGGATGGTTGTCAGCGCCGACCATCACCGTCTGGCCCTGCGGCGGCTCCACATCGACGCTGCGGAACCAGCGGCCCCAATGCGGCGGTTCGTCAGCGGATCCATCGAGGCCGCGGGTAACGGGGTGCTTGCGGCCTTCCTCCGAAAGCCGGGGGTAAAAGGCTTTTTCGATCATCTGCCCGGTCGGTGCGGCCGGCAGCACCGACGATAGCGGCGTCAGGGCAATCGAATCCTGGCCGGCATGTTCTGGGCCGGCAGCGATCAACAGCGCGCCGCCATTTTCCACGTACTGGGCGATATAGTCGTAGTAGAGGATCGGCAGCACGCCGCGATGCTGATAGCGGTCGAAGATGATCAGGTCGAAGTCCTTGATCTTATCGACGAACAGCTCGCGGGTTGGGAAGGCGATCAGCGACAGTTCGTTGATCGGTGTGCCGTCCTGCTTTTCGGGCGGGCGCAGAATGGTAAAGTGGACGAGATCCACCGAGGCATCCGACTTCAAGAGATTGCGCCAGGCGCGCTCGCCGGCATGCGGCTCGCCGGAGACGAGCAGAACGCGCAGGTTTTCGCGAATGCCGTCGATCAGGTGGACCGCGCGGTTGTTGGCGTCGGTGACTTCGCCCGGAAGATCGGCGACCGAAAATTCGAGAACGTTGCTGCCGCCGCGCTCGACCTTGAACGAAAAGGGCGTGTCGCGGCCAGGCGTTGCCTGGAGCGTGGCGATCTCGTTGCCGTTGAGTTTCACCGTGACGCTTGCCGTGCCGCCGGGGCTCGGTCCGTCGTCGAAGACGCGCAGCATCAATTGCTGCTCCTCATTGACGATCCCGAAGCGCGGTGCCTTCACGACCTCGATGCGGCGGTCGAACTCGTTGGCCTTGCCCGTGATCAGGCCGTGGATCGGCGCGTCGAAGCCGAGCGCCTGATTGACGCCGGGAACGTCGTGGATTTCGCCGTCCGTCAGCATGATCGCGCCGCCGATGCGCGCGGGCGGCACGTCCGCGACAGCCGCCGAAAGCGCATTGAACAGCCGGGTCGAGGGAGCATCGGAATCTTGCGGCTCCGTCGCGTCGACGTAGCGCGGCTCGACATTGGGGAAGCGCGAGAGGCGATCCTTCAACTGCGCCAGGGCATCGTCGGTCATCTTGATGCGATCAGGCGTTTGCTGGCTCTGGCTGCGGTCAACAATGACGGGCACGACGGTCGACAGTGGGTCGCGATCTTCCTGCAGCAAGAGAGGGTTGGCGAGGGCAGCCAGCAAGGCAAGGGCCGCGATCGAACGAATCCATGCGCCGCGCACGCCGCGCCAGATGCCAAAGGCAGCGGTTGCGAGAACAATAACCGCCAGACCCGCCAGGAGCGACCAAGGAATGAAGGGTGAAAAATCAACCGTCATATCACTGTCCCAACCGTTCCAGCAGGGCGGGGACGTGGACCTGATCGGTCTTGTAGTTGCCGGTTAGCATGTACATCATGATGTTGACGCCGCTGCGGTAGGCGTATTCGCGCTGTGTCTCGTCCGGGGGGACCGTCGGCAACAACGGTACCCCATTGTCATCGACGGCCCAGGCACCGGCAAAATCGTTGCCGGTGATGAGGATCGGGGAAACGCCGTCGGCCGTGGCCGCCGACTTGGCGTTTTCGGGACGACTTTCCTGGCGTGCTTCAATCCAGAGCGGGCTACCCGTGTAGCGGCCGGGGAAGCTTGAGAGCAGGTAGAACGATTTCGTCAGCACGTGGTCCGACGGCACCGGTTCCAGCGGCGGAATATCGAGATTGGCAAGGATTTGCTGCAAGCGCTCGCCGTTGGCGCTGACCGAGCCGCCATTGTTGTCGAGCGCGCTGAACTGATCGCGCGTATCGAAGAGCACGGTTCCGCCGGCGCGCATATAGGCATCGATCTTGTTGATTGCAACTGCCGAGGGCATCGGCGCGGTGGCCGAGATCGGCCAATAGATGATCGGATAGAAGGTGAGCTCATCCTTGGTGAGATCCACGCCGACAGGCGGTGATGGCTCCAATGTGGTGCGGTATGTCAGGAATTCCGTCAGGCCCTCCAGCCCGCGTTCGGATATGTGGTCGACGTCCTGTTCGCCGGTGACGACATAGGCGAGGTGCGTATTGTCGAGCCGCTGGAAGATCTGATCGTCGCCGGGCTTGGAGTCGTCGGCATGCGATTGCCCCGGCTGCAGGAAGAAGGCCGCACTGACCGCCACAGCGACAAGCGCCGCTGTTCGCGCCGCCGGGCGCAGCCTCGAGAAAGCGCCGCTCATGAACATTACGATCAGGCTGTCGGCCAGCAGCAACAGGAAGGCGATCAGGAACAGCGCGGGCTTTGCCGACCAGGTTTCGCCGCCGATCAGCCCTTCGCGCACGACTGTGAGACCCGACGTATCAAGCGGCTTCAGTTCGGCATTCTTCGGCAGGATGTTCAGCGCGGTAAATCCTTCTTCGGAGCCGTAAAGGCCGGGCGGGTTGTCGAAGCTTGCGACCGGCGTGACCTTCGCGTTCGGGATCAGCGGACGCGCCGTGCCGGTTTCGGTCGTGAGTGCGCCTTTGGCGGTCAACAATCGGAAAGGCGGCAGCGCCTCGGCGGTCGATGCACCGCCGGCTTCAGCGGTAACGCCACCGGAACGCGACAACTGGACGAGGCGGCGCAGCATCTCGACAAAATTGCCCGAGATCGGCAGGTCAGACCACGTCGCTTCTGCGCTGACATGGAACAGGACGATCCTGCCTGCATTGATCGGCTTCGTCGTGACCAGCGGCGTGCCATCGGCGAGGCTCGCCCAGGTGCGCTCGGCAAGATCCGGCGTCGGCTCTGCGAGAACCTGCCGCTTGACGGTAACATCGGTCGGCTTCGGCATGCCGGCGAAGGGGCCGAAGGTTGGAAATTCGGCGAGGGGCTGCGGTTCGGCCCATGAGAGCGCGCCACCCAATGCACGCTCGCCCTGGCGCAACGTCACCGGCACCAGCGGATCGTCGGCGGGTGCGGCGGCAAGGCGCGGCCCGGCGAAGCGGACAAGTGTTCCGCCATTTGCGATCCAGCGCTGCAGCGGCTCGTAGGTTTCCTGGGGTAGGCGACCGATATCCGCCATGATGATGACAGATGGATTCTGCGACAGGAGATCCGGGATCGAGGTCGCGAGATCAGGCGTGTTCGGCTCGATCAAATCGGCATAAGGCTGCAAAGCGCGCTGGATGTAATAAAGCGGCGAAAGCAGCGGTTGGAAAGTGTCACCGACCTCACCTGATAGCAGAACCACGCGGCGACGCTTAAAACCGTCGTCGAGCAGATGCACGGCGCCAGCCGTCGCGTGGTTGTCGATGCTGACGCGCGCGAAATCGTTGCGCATCTCAAACGGTGCGGTGATTGATCCGGTCGCGACGCTCTGACCCGGCTGGAAGTCGATCGAGCCGGTCGCGATCGCGCGTCCCTGCGTGTCCTGCGCGGTGATCGGGCGCGAGGCGGCAGCGCCACTGTCGAGGCGCGTGGCGGTGACCGTCATCGCGTCGGCGGCATTGCTTGCGGACGTGATCGCAATCGTTTCGTTTGCGTCCGCTGAGATCAATCGCAATTGGGCAGGCGAGAGGTCGGAAAGCTGGCGGACGGTCGTGTCGTTCTCTCTTGCGGCGGCGCCATCCGTAAGGAAGGCGAGAGTGCCGGGATGGACGCCGTTCAGCGCGGCGCGGAGAGCCTCGAAAGCACGCTGGCGATCCGGCACAAGCGGCTTCGGTTCTGCGGCACGCAGCTTGTCGCGGGCGACGGCTGCCGTTCCGGGGACGGCATCGTTGGTCGGGTCGGCGGTGAAGGCGATCGCCACCGGAGTACCAGCGGATTCCGCGTCGTCGATCAGGGCGTCAGCGGTCTTCACGCGGCGATCCCAATCCGGCGAGGTGGCCCAGCCGTTGTCAACAAAGAGCACGAGCGGACCGCCGGAAGCGATTGAATTGGTGCGCGGATTGAAGACCGGATCGGCGATGGCCAGGATGACTGCGGTCGCAAGCAGCATGCGCAGCAGCGTCAGCCACCAGGGACTTTGGGCAGGGGTTTCTTCCCGCTTCAGGACCGTGGCGAGAATCTTCAGAGGTGGGAAGACTTCTGTCTTCGGGCGCGGCGGCGTCAGTCTGAGAAGCCACCAGATGATCGGCAAGGCCACAAGGGCGCCGAGGATTGCGGGATAGGCAAAAGCAAAGGGGAGAGCGTTCACGCGCGTTCTCCCTGCGTCATCCTTGCGGGCATGCCCGAAAGGTACATGTGGACGGCGACCAGCGCTTCAGAGGCTAGGTGGTCTGTGCGGTGGCTGACGAAGGTCCAGCCCATGTGGCGCAGCGCCTGGCCGAGATCGTCCCGGCGGTCGAGATAGGCGCGGGTATAGGCTTCGCGAACATGCTCGGCGCGGCCGGATGTCAGCTTCGACCCTGTCTCGGGGTCGGTGAATTCGGTGCGGCCATCATACGGGAAGAGCTCCTCGGCCGGATCGGCGATCTCGATCACGTGGCCGCGCAGACCGCGCCGCGCCAAGGGGGCGATGCGCGCCATCACTGCTCGCGCGTCATCGAGAAAATCGCCAATCAAGACGAGTTCGCTCCAGCCGCGGATCATCGCCGTGTCGGGCAGCCCTCCGCTCAGCGGCGCGTGCATCAATGCCGTCGCAAGCCGTTCCGCGGCATTGCGTGCGGCAATCGGTTCCATGACGCCGGGACATCCGATGCGTTCGCCGGAACGCGCCAGGATTTCGGCAAGCGCCAGCATGATGACGAGCGCGCGGCCTTCCTTGGAGGCGTTTCCGAAGGTCGACTTGTACATCATCGAGGGAGACATGTCGGCCCAGAGCCAGATCGTATGGGCTGCTTCCCACTCGCGGTCGCGGATGTAGGTATGGTCGTCGCGCGCCGAACGGCGCCAATCGATGCGGGATAGACTTTCGCCCTCGGTATAGGGACGGAACTGCCAGAAATTCTCGCCGATGCCGCGCTTGCGGCGACCGTGCCAGCCGGCGATCACCGTGTTGGCGATCCGCTTGGCCTCGACCAGACAATCCGGCACAAGGCTCGCCCGCTGCCTTGCGCGAGCGAGGGCGTCATTGCCCGAGGTCGGATTGACGATCTGTCCGATGGGTGCCACGCAGACGCTTCCTTATCCCTTGGCCTGCTTGACCAGCCCTTCGATGACATCGCGAACCGACATGCCTTCCGCGCGGGCCGCAAATGTCAGCGCCATGCGGTGCTGCAGCACCGGTTCCGCGAGGGCATGGACGTCGTCAATAGACGGCGCCAGGCGGCCTTCGTAAAGGGCACGGGCGCGGGCGCAAAGCATCATGGCTTGGCCGGCGCGCGGACCAGGGCCCCAGGCGACGTTCTTGTCGGTCGCGGCATTTCCCTGACCCGGACGGGCCGAGCGAACAAGCGCGAGGATAGCGTCGACAACCTTGTCGCTGACCGGCATCTGGCGAATGAGCGTTTGGATTTCGACGAGGCGCTCCGCGTTCAGGATCGCTTGCGGCGTCGTTTCGCTGGTCCCGGTCGTCTCGAGCAGGATCTGTCGCTCGGCGGCGAGCTCCGGATAGTGGACGTCTACCTGGAGAAGGAAGCGGTCGAGCTGCGCCTCGGGCAAGGGATAGGTGCCTTCCTGCTCCAGCGGGTTCTGGGTGGCCAGGACGTGGAAGGGCGCGGGCAGATCGTAGCGGTGGCCGGCAACGGTGATGTGGTATTCCTGCATGGACTGCAGCAGGGCCGATTGCGTGCGCGGCGACGCGCGGTTGATTTCGTCGGCCATGAGGAGTTGGGCGAACACCGGACCCTTGACGAAACGGAAGGAACGGCGGCCGCTGTCATCTTGGTCCATCACTTCGGAGCCCAAGATATCGGAAGGCATCAGATCCGGTGTGAACTGGATGCGGTTGGAGGCGAGGCCAAGCACTTCGCCGAGGGTAGTAACGAGTTTGGTCTTGGCAAGGCCCGGCACACCGACCAGCAGGGCATGGCCGCCCGAAAGAACCGCGAGAAGAGTGTTCTCGACGACGCTTTCCTGGCCGAAGATCACCTTCGAGACTTCACCCCGCACGGCGGCAATATCTGCAAGGGCCTTCTCGGCCGCGGCGATGATCGCCTTTTCATCGAGGGGGGCTTCGGTCTTCATCATACCCATAAGGCATCTCCAGCGGGTGATATCATTCGTCGCGAATCGGCAGACTTACACGCAAGCGTCATACCAGATAGAGTTATGGAGATGTTGCGGGCTGACAAGTTCGTTCCGAATGACTATCTCGTGACCTTCTTGAGTTAAAGACAAACCGGGACAGAAGAATGGCAGCCGAAGAGATCAAGGCGACAACAGACGCGGCCGGTCTTGCTGCGCTGATTTCGCGCGCCGCCGGTGATGCAGGGGCCAAAGCCCGAGGCCTTCCGCCCGTCGACAAGTGGAATCCGCCGTTCTGCGGCGATATCGACATGGAAATCCGAGCGGACGGAACATGGTTCTACATGGGAACGCCGATCGGCCGGGCGCCGCTCGTCAGGTTGTTCTCCACGGTCCTGCGCAAGGACGAAGATGAGAAGACCTACCTTGTAACCCCCGTCGAACGGGTTGGTATCCGGGTTGTCGATGCGCCGTTCGTCGCCGTTGAAATGAATGCCGGAGAAAGGGATGGCGAGCCGCTGTTAACTTTCCGGACCAATGTCGGTGACGTGGTCGAGGCTGGGCCGGAGCATCCGCTGCGTTTTGTAGTTCATGGCGAAAACAGCGAGTTGAAGCCCTATCTTCATGTTCGCGGGCGGCTGGAGGCGCTGGTTTCGCGACCGATCATGTACGAACTCGTCGAGCTCGGCGAACGCCTTGAAGTCGACGGTAAGACGATGTTCTGTCTGCGCTCCGGCGGTGTGACCTTTCCTGTCATGCCGGCGGAAGAACTGGATGCACTCTCCCGATGAACAATGTTTTGACCGAAAACCGTTCGCTCTATTCAGCGGCTGAATTCCGCCGTCGCGCTCTTCACCAGAGCGGTGGTCCGGTGGATCTCTCCTGGCGTGATCACGGCGATCACATTCTCAACCCCGATATCGTCACGCAGGTGGAGACCTTCAAACTTCGCGATGCCGCGGTGCTGGTGCCTGTTATCGACGATGGTGACGATGCGCATGTGATTTTCACGCAGCGCACGGCGACGCTGCGCAAGCATTCCGGACAGATCGCGTTCCCGGGTGGAAAGATTGACGCCATCGACGGCTCCGCCGAAAAGGCCGCAATCCGGGAAACCGAAGAGGAGATCGGCATCGACGGCTCCTTTGTCGAGACCGTGGCGCGGCTTCCGAACTATCTGGCGTCGACCGGCTTCCGTATAACGCCAGTGCTCGCCGTTGTTCGGCGCGGCTTCGAATTGAAACTCAACCCCACCGAGGTGGATGACGTGTTCGAAGTACCGCTGTCCTTTCTCATGAACCCGGCCAACCACAGCCGCGACAGGCGCGTGCTTGACGGTCTCGAACGACAATTCTACCGGATGCCCTATGAAAGCCGGATGATCTGGGGCATTACCGCCGGCATCGTTCGCACCCTCTATGAAAGGCTCTATGCATGACCAACCTTGGCAACGAGGCATGGTTCAAGGATCCGGCTCTGACGCGTGTTTTTGCGTTGCTCAACTCTGATGGAGAAGGGCGCGTCGTCGGTGGGGCGGTCCGCAACAGCCTCATGCGGCTTCCGGTCAGTGACATTGATGTCGCCACGACCCTTACGCCGGAGCAGGTCATCGAGCGGGCGGTTGCCGCTGGGATCAAGGCTGTGCCGACCGGCGTGGCGCACGGCACTGTGACCCTCGTCATCGATGGCAAGCCGTTCGAGGTCACGACGCTGAGGGCAGACGTGGAAACCGATGGGCGGCGTGCAAAGGTAGCCTTCAGTTCCGATTGGCGGACAGACGCGGAACGCCGCGACCTCACGATCAACGCGCTCTATGTCGACGCCAAAGGCGATGTGATCGACCTGGTCGGTGGTCTCGCCGATATCGAGAAGCGCAATATCCGCTTCATTGGGGACGCGGCGACGCGTGTTGCCGAGGACTATCTGCGTATCCTGCGATTTTTCCGGTTCTTCGCCTACTATGGCTCCGGTCGTCCGGATGCTGATGGGTTGAGAGCCTGCGCATCGGCTCGCGCCAAGCTGAAGACGCTTTCAGCCGAAAGGGTCTGGTCGGAACTGCGCAAGCTACTCAGCGCCGAAGATCCCGGACGGGCACTTCTGTGGATGCGACAGGTCGGCGTGCTCAGCGAAATCCTGCCAGAGACTGAGAAATGGGGGATCGACACCATTCCGACATTGATCGGTACGGAGCAAGCGCTTGCCTGGAAGCCAGATCCGCTTCTGCGTCTTGCTGCCATCATTCCGCCCGATGCCGATCGGCTGGAGAAGATGGCGGCGCGCCTCAAGCTGGCCAATGCCGAGGCCGCCTGGTTCAAGGCATGGGCCAAGGCGCCTGTTATCAATGATGAATTGTCCTCGGCCGCCCTTTCACGACTGCTTTTTCGGCACGGCGCCGACGGCATCAATACCCGCTTGAAACTTGCGCTGGCAACAGCACGCGGCAAGGCGGAAGGTGACACACAGGAGATGGCTCGCTCGGCAAGGCTCGGCAAGCTGCTCGAACTGGCGGATAACTGGAAGAAACCGCAATTCCCGATCAATGGCGGCGACGTCATGGCTGCCGGTGTCCCGGCCGGGAAGCAGGTCGGCGAGACGCTGTCGGTCTTGGAAAACGCCTGGATCGAGGAAAACTTCATACCGGACCGGGCGGCGTTGCTCGCCCGGCTGAAGGATCTGGTGGGGTAGTTTAGGCCGCTGTCGCCTCGTTGCGGATGCGGGCCTTGATGTTTTCTACCATGTTTTCGCGGATCACGGTCTCGCCGTGGGCGTTGCGCATATGTTCGACAACGCGACGGACGATTTCGGCATCGTCATTCGCGCGGGTATGCCAGTCGCATCCAGGAACGAGCGTTCCGCATTCGAAGAGTCTCATTCTTTTCCTCCTTCGGTTTCATGCGATTGCGCGATGATGCAATGGCTGAATGCTCGAGGGGTAAGAAGGTTCCGGCCGGCGCGAAGGACCGGCCGGTTGGTCATTTTCTTGTTATTCGGGCATCGCCCAGGATCTGAAGCAATCTGTCGCCGCCTTGTTGTCCGGACGCTTTGCCAGACGGTCCAGTTCTTCCGGTGTCTTGCCGCCTGCCAGCTGGAGCTTCACTTGTTCCACAAAGCAGGAAAGGGGAAGGTCGGAGCCGCTTTTCGCCCGGAGCCGTTCTGCAATCCGGCTCAAAAATTCGGGTGCATCCATAGATGGGGGTTGCTCTGGCGCACCCGCCGATGCCGCAGAGCTACTTTGTACCGTCATGACAATCCTCCTCCGATTGTTACGCGTACATGCACAGAGTTAGTGGTCCAGTCTCCGAATTTAAGCCCTTCAGACGTCTTTTTTGTCTGATCACGGCCAACGGACAAGAGGGGGCAAGGATGAGAGAATGGACTCGACGTTTCCTCCTGTCTTGAGGCCAAAGATTGTACCTCGATCATAGAGTAAATTGAACTCAACATAGCGCCCACGGCGAATCAATTGTTCGTCACGATCCGCGTCTGTCCACGGCTTATTGAAGTTGGTGCGAACAATGCGTGGATAAACCATGGCGAAAGCCCGTCCGACGTCGCGGGTGAAGGCGAAATCGGCGTCCCATCCGCCGGCTTCCTCGCCGGAATGCAGCCAGTCATAGAAGATGCCCCCGATGCCGCGCGCTTCGTTGCGGTGCTTGAGGAAGAAATACTCGTCGCACCATTTCTTGTAGGCGGCGTAATCGGCGACGCCCGAGTGGCTGCGGCAGGCGATCTCCATCGCCTTGTGAAACAGCTGGCTGTCCTCATCTTCCTGCGTACGGCGGCGGTCGAGCACTGGCGTCAGGTCGGCGCCGCCGCCGAACCAGCGGCTCGAGGTTACGACCATGCGCGTGTTCATGTGAACGGCCGGTACGTTGGGGTTGACCGGATGGGCGATCAGCGAGATGCCAGAGGCCCAGAAACGCGGATCTTCCTTGGCGCCGGGCATCTGGGCGCGCAGATCAGGCGCGAATTCGCCATAGACGGTGGATGTATGCACGCCAACCTTCTCGAAGACGCGGCCATGCATCATCGACATGCGGCCGCCGCCACCGGCGCCATTTTCGCGCGTCCATTCCTTCGCCACGAAGAGGCCGGGTTCTCTATCGGAGAGTGGGCCCGAGAGTTCGTCTTCGAGCGCTTCGAATGAGGCGCAGATAGTATCGCGAAGACTTTCAAACCAGGCGCGGGCGACTGACTTCTTCTCTTCGATATCGTCCGGCAGGCCGATCGGAAGTTCGGGTCGTTCCATTTCATCTCTCTCCGAGCGGGTCGCCATCGACTCGCGCTTTCGTCTTTGCTGCTCTGATAGCAGGTAGGGCAGGGTCCTGCCAGCAGAGGCGATGCCTGAGGGCTCCTCAGATTCGACTCGCAAAAGGCGGCTTTCGATACTAACTTTTTGTCACAGAGGTAGGCTCATGACGAAAATCCCTGGACCTCCGTCGTTCGACGGTCTCAAGCGACGGATTGCTACCCACCGGGCGGAAGGCACACCCCGGAATAACGATCGTTTCGTGCGACAAACCTATTGCCTCAATCTGCTCGACGCGCGCGCCAAGGCGCGCGAATGGTTCGACGAGTATCCCAAGGCCGCGTACTGGACGGAGGTCGAGAGTTGGCGTCAGTTGGAAGGCGACCAGATCGAATTCACCATGCGCCGGCTGCCGTCCGCCGATTGATCGGTCTACTCGGCCGCACCCTTCAACCTGCTTTCGATGAGCAGGCCGCTTTCGTCGAGGATGGGGTGGGCGACGGAGACGATGTGGGCGTTGATGCGCTTTAGGTCGCGCAGCATGTCGAGGTGCAGCGAGCTTGTCTGCAGGCTGTCGGCGCGACCGTCGCGCAGGCGCTCCAGATGCCGCTCCGACGATTGCTTTTCCATCCGGCGAACCTCGACCTTCACCTCCATCAACTGCCTGGCGAGATTGAAGTCGCCGGTGACGAGGATCGTCTGGGCAATGCGCAGATTGTCGATCGTAAGGTGGAAGAGCTTGCGCAGCTCGTCATAGCCTTCCTCGGAGAATTTCAAGCCGAGCGAAACCTTCTTCGTCACCTGCGGCATCAGCCCCTTCTCGATGATGTCGCCGATGTGTTCGAGATTGATGGCGTAGTCGATGATCACGATCGAGCGGCGCCCGTCCTCTTCGCTGAGCCCGGCATGGCCGAGCTTGGAGAGATAGATCTTCACCTCCTGCTGCAGGCTGTCGACCCGCTTTTCCAGCGACGGGATTTCCTTCAGGTTCGCCAGGTTGTTGGCCTCGAAGGCATCCGAGGCGCGCATCAGCATGCGTTCGATCAGGTCACCGACGCCGAGCACCTCCCTTGTCGCACTGGCCAGCGCCACGACCGGTGTCGCCAGCTCCTGCTGGTCGAGATAGCGTGGTCCGCCCTCCGCCTGGGCCTCCTCCGGCACCAGCCTGAGCATCAACCGCGAGAGGGGGCGGGAGAACGGCCAGGCGAGCGCAGCCAGCATCAGGTTGAAGCCTAGATGGGCGTCGACCGGCAGTTTCGCCGGCGTCAGCGGCAGCGTTCCAAGCAGGTCGGCGCCGTAGCCTGCGAGCGGCAATGCGATCAGGCAGCCGATGGCGCGTACGATCAGATTGCCGAGCGTGACGCGCCTGGCGGCTGCCGGACCGGCAAGCGAGGCGATCACCGGCGGAATGGCGCCGCCGAGATTGGCGCCGAGCACCAGAACGATGATCAGCCCTGCTGACAGGATGCCCGTCGAGGCCAGCGAGAGAATGAGGACGACGGCGGCAAGGCTCGACGACGAGATGAAGGCGATGACTGCGGAAAAGGCGAGTGCGACCGGCCAGGCATTGTCGAGCAGGGCAATGAAGGCGCCGAGCGCCGGCGACTGCCGCATCGGTTCGGTGGCGCTGCTCAAAAGATGCAGCGACAACAGCATCAGGCCGATGCCGATCAGTGCGGTGCCGCCGCCCTGGCGCGACGACGAGCCGCTGCGATGCAGCACCATGCCGGCAAGGATCACCAGTGGTGACAGCCACGCGATGCCGGTGGCGACGATCCAGGCGGTCACCGCGGTTCCGACATTGGCGCCGAGCAGGACGATCTGCGCCATGCGCGGCTTCACCAGCTCGCGCTCGACGAAGGAGGCGACCATCAGCGCGGTTGCCGTCGAACTCTGCAGCGCAATCGTCGCAAAGAAGCCCGAGACGAACGAGCGCAGGCCGCTGCGCGTGCCGGTGGCAAGGCCGGTGCGCAACCGCGCCCCAAACGCACGCGACACGCCGTCCTTCACCTGGGCCAGGCCGAACAGCAGCAGCGCTACCGCGCCGAACAGGTTGATCATGACGATCGTCGATTCCATGCTGCCGTTTCTTTGCCTCTTATGCGGGAAGGGTGTTCCTATTCGAATATAGGTTCTCAAGTGTTTGAAAATATGGCGTTACGCGCGCAATTTTTATTGCTCGGCTAAAAACTATACGCTGCTTGGGGAAATTCACAACGTCGTTCGCGACATATTTTGAAGCGGTATCGTCGTCGAGGTCGCGAAGGTCGGAAATCAGCGCCAGACGGTCTGCCGCATGGCTTCTCCGACGATCATCGCAGCCGAGACGGCGACGTTTATCGAGCGTTGGCCTTCCACCATGGGAACGAGGATCCGGGCGTCGGCTGCCGCGTGGACATGATCAGGGACGCCGGCGCTCTCGCGGCCGAAAAGAAGGATGTCGTCGTCACGGAATGCGAAGTCGGTATAGCGGTCGGACGACTTGGTGGACGCCAGCACCAAACGCCGACCGGTAGCCTTTCGCCAGTCCTCGAAGCGATCCCAATTGACATGGCGGGTGAGGGCGGCTGCGGCGATATAGTCCATGCCTGCCCGTTTGAGGTTGCGGTCGGATATGTCGAAACCAGCAGGCTCGATAATGTCGACAGCGAAGCCAAGACAGGCGGCGAGACGCAGGATGGTTCCCGTATTGCCGGGTATGTCAGGCTGATAGAGCGCTAGTCTGAGGATCGCCATGGTCTAGGCCGTATTTTTCGGTTTTCGTCGAAGGACGCCTATTGCAACTGTGATTTCAGCGCAATAGGGCGCATTTTGGCCGATAATTGTTCAATTTCCGGCCGGTCGGGGCTGGAAATTCTGCTTGATTCGCGTTAAGGGTGCACATCTTTTAATCGCCAGAAGGGAGCGCCAAGATGGAAATATTGCCGCGTATGCGCTCTCGATGCGTGACCCCGCGAGTGGCGACCTGGCACGCGTAGTGCCATTTCTCTCCTGAGTTCCCATTTCTAACCTTTGCGCGGCCGTTATGGCCTCGTCCCGTGAACGTCCGGTTCCCATATGAGCTCTCAAGCGCCGTTTTGCGCGAGCCGGGGAGGCTGGACCGATCAGGTTTCGGAGCATTTTCATGTTTGGCTGGTTCGAGCAGCGACTTAATCCTTTCCCGACCGAGGAGCCGGTTGCTCCTCCGAAGGGTCTTTTTGCATTTTGCTGGCACTACACGAAGCCGGCAGCACCGTGGCTCGCCATCATGGCAGTGCTGACGGCGCTGATCGCCGTCGGCGAGGTGGCGCTCTTCCAGTTCCTCGGTGATATCGTGGACTGGCTGACTAAAGCCGACAAGGCGACATTTCTGGAGTCGGAATGGCCGAGGTTGGCATGGATGGGATCGTTGATCCTCATCGGCCTGCCGCTGGCGGCGGGGCTGGATTCACTCATCATGCATCAGGTGCTACTCGGCAACTATCCGATGATCGCACGCTGGCAGATGCACCGTTTCCTGCTGCGTCACAGCATGACCTTTTTCGCCAACGAATTCGCCGGACGCGTTGCGACGAAGGTGATGCAGACGTCGCTTGCGGTTCGCGAAACGACGATGAAGATCCTCGATGTCTTCGTCTATGTCGTCACCTACTTCCTGTCGATGATCATTGTGATCGCTGCTGCCGACTGGCGGCTGATGATACCGATCCTCGTTTGGCTCGCTGTCTATATCGGAATCGTGTCCTACTTCGTGCCGCGGCTTCGCAAGATCGCGGCACAGCAGGCGGATGCGCGCTCTATGATGACGGGGCGGGTGGTCGACAGCTACACGAACATCGCGACGGTGAAGCTGTTCTCGCATGCCGGCCGCGAAGAGACCTATGCGCGTAGCGGCATGGAGGAGTTCCTCGAAACTGTCCACTCGCAGATGCGTCGCGTCACGTTGTTTCATATATCCGTCTATATGAACAACTGCGTGGCGTTGTTCGTGGTGTCCGGCCTGTCCATCTGGTTCTGGCTGAACGGACAGATCTCGGTCGGTGCCATTGCTATTGCGATCGGTCTTGCCATGCGTGTCAACGGCATGTCGCAGTGGATCATGTGGGAAGTCTCGGCGCTGTTCGAGAACATCGGCACGGTCTATGACGGCATGGAGATGATGACGAAGAAGCATGACATCGTCGACAAGCCGAACGCGCCGCAGTTGTCAGCGAGGAAGGGTGCAATCCACTACGAGCGCATCCGCTTCCACTATGGCAAGGGCAAAGGTGTCATCGACAATCTCTCCCTAGACATCAAGGCGGGTGAGAAGGTCGGCCTGGTCGGTCGCTCCGGTGCCGGCAAGACGACGCTGATGAACCTGTTGCTGCGCTTCTACGATCTGGAGGCCGGCCGCATCACGATCGATGGGCAGGACATCTCGGGCGTGTCCCAGGAAAGCCTGCGTGAACTGATCGGCGTCGTGACGCAGGATACGTCCCTGCTGCACCGGTCGATCCGCGACAACATCGCCTATGGCCGCCCGGACGCGACCGACGCCCAGGTGATCGAAGCCGCCAGGCGTGCGAATGCCTGGGACTTCATCGAAGGGCTTGTCGACATGCAGGGCCGCACAGGGCTCGACGCGCAGGTAGGCGAACGCGGCGTGAAGCTCTCCGGCGGCCAGCGTCAGCGCGTCGCGATCGCCCGCGTCTTCCTGAAGGACGCGCCGATCCTGGTGCTCGACGAGGCGACATCGGCGCTCGACTCCGAGGTCGAGGCAGCGATTCAGGAAAACCTATTTGCGCTGATGGAAGGCAAGACGGTGATTGCGATCGCGCATCGCCTGTCGACCCTGACCGAGATGGACCGTCTGATCGTGCTCGACAAGGGCAGGATCATCGAGGCCGGCGCCCACGCAGAGCTGGTCCAGCAGGGCGGTATTTACGCTGACCTGTGGAACCGTCAGTCCGGCGGCTTCTTGGCCGATCACTCGGAAGAGGCGGAAGAGGCGGCCGAATAGAAAGAAGCCCTCCCTGCGGATGCGGGGAGGGCTTCTCTTTTCGTGTCCATGGATGTGGTGTCAGAGGCTGTCTGCCCAGTCTTTCACCCGGTTTCCTTCGACAAGCATGCTATTGGTCGACACAAGCGTACGCAATGCGAACAGACGTCGCTCTTCCTCGCGATCGACCCACGTAGAGATCGCCTCGGCGATTGCCTCGTCGTAGGACATTTCCAACTGTTCAACGATTGCATCAAGTCGTTCCGCAAGGGGCAGCGGAATACTCGACAATACTGTCTTCCTTGCTTGCATCGCGGCCGTCTCCCGTAAGAATCCATTGTACCTCGAGATTGTGACGAGGTCAGTCTCATTCAACAACGATGCCGTTGTTGTTACCGATTGTTACGAAAATATAAGGTTGCGCCCTGGGGCCGTTGCTTTCCCACCCTGGCTAATAAGCCTATATCGCATTTATGCTGATAAAACGACTCCTTCGTGTCTTTGAAAATTGGATTAATCCCTTTGCGCCGCGGGAAAACATTCAGCCCCCGCGTTCCACGCTTGGATTCATCTGGTTCTATATCGGGCAGGCGAAGACGCCCTTCGTCGCGATGCTCGTGCTCGGCGGGATGTCGGCGGCAATCGAGGCGGCGCTCTTCTGGTTCGTCGGCCGGCTTGTCGATATCCTCGCGACGATCACGCCGGCCGCAGGCTGGAGCGGCCTTCTTGCCGCGCACGGCGCCGAACTCTTCGGTATGCTCGTCCTTATCGGCATCGTCCGCTTTGTCGTCGCGCTGTTGATTGCGCTCGTCGATCAGCAGGTGATCACGCCCGGCTTCTATAACCTCGCGCGCTGGCAATCCTACCTGCATGTTTCGAGGCAATCGCTCTCGTTCTTTCAAAGCGATTTCTCCGGCCGCGTCGTCACCAAGGTCTGGTCGGCGGGCCAGGCCACGGGCGATCTGGTGACGTCGCTGATGGAGAGCGTCTGGTTCGTCGGCATCTATGCGGCGACAACGCTGGTGCTCGTCGCGCGGCTGGATCTCTCGCTTGCCGTGGTCGTGCTCTGCTGGCTCGGCGTGTTCGGCGTTCTCGCGCGTTATTTCGTGCCCCGCATCCGATTGCATTCCCGGGAAACGGCGGAAGCGGCGTCGATGATCAACGGGCGCATGGTGGACGCCTACAGCAACATCCAGACACTGAAGCTGTTTGCGCGTGACGAAGAGAGCGACCGCTACATGCGGCAAGGCTTCGACTTCTATCAGCACACTGTCCTGCGGTTCACGCGCTTCATCACCGGGGTACGCGCCTCGATGGCACTGCTTTCGGGCATCATGATCGTTACGATGGCCGGACTGAGCGTTCATCTTTGGCTGGCGGGGCTCATCAGTTCCGGCGCGGTCGCCTTCTCGCTGGCGCTTGTGCTGCGCCTCAACTTCCTTCTCGGCCGGCTGATGACCCAGTTCAACGGCATCATGCGCAACCTCGGCACGATCCAGAATGTTGCCGAGCTGATCTCGCAGCCGCTTGGACTGGTCGATCGCCCCGGTGCCCGCGACCTTACTATTCGACAGCCCGGCATCCGCTTCGAGAACGTCTCTTTCCACTACGGCAGACCAGATGGCGTTATCGACAACTTCTCGCTCACGATCGAGCCGGGGGAGAAGGTCGGCATCGTCGGGCGCTCGGGCGCCGGCAAGTCGACACTGGTCAACCTCCTGCTGCGGCTCTACGACCTCGAAGGTGGACGGATCTTGATCGACGGCCAGGACATTGCGTCCGTCACGCAGGAAACCCTGCGCATGCAGATCGGCGTTGTCAGCCAGGATACGTCGCTCCTGCATCGTTCCGTCCGGGACAATATCTTGTTTGGGCGCCCTGATGCGGGCGAGGCGCGGTTGGTCGAAGCGGCTCGGCGCGCGGAAGCGCTTGGCTTCATCGAGCGCCTGCAGGACCAGAATGGCCGCAGGGGTTTCGACGCGCACGTCGGGGAGCGTGGCGTGAAGCTTTCCGGCGGTCAGCGCCAGCGTATCGCGATTGCGCGCGTCATGCTGAAGGATGCGCCGATCCTCGTTCTCGACGAAGCAACATCGGCGCTGGATTCCGAGGTGGAAGAGGCGATCCAATCCAATCTGATCGGCCTCATGCAAGGCAAGACGGTGCTTGCCATCGCGCATCGGCTCTCGACCATCGCCGCCCTCGACCGATTGATCGTCGTCGACGAGGGGGGGATTATAGAAGAGGGGACGCACGAAGCTCTGCTGAAACAGGGTGGTCTCTATGCCGAACTCTGGGCACGGCAATCCGGTGGGTTCATCGCAACCGATGTCGAGGCGCCACCGCCCGGTTCAAAGGCACACCGTAAACTCGGCGACGAGGCCAAAGTCGTCTGAGATGCAGTATTACCTTCGGTCCACTGGAATGGTTTCAGCCGTAGTGGCCGGTCGGCGGGAACGCCGTCGACGCTGGTGCCGAAGGCTCGAGTTGGTGCAATGCGCAGCTGTGGCAAGCATGTGATTGTCTTCGAAAATCATCTGAAAATTCCCGCGACATTGTGCCCACATGGCCTTGCCAAGGCTGGACATAATTTGCGATCAAGCTTAGAACGCGCCGGATTGGTGGGGAATCTATGGTCGAATTGTGTCGCGACAGATTCGCCGCCGCGAGGAGCAGGGGCGGAGTTCCGCAAAATTTGCGTAGAGGATGGTTATAAGCCGTGAGCGAACACGAAACGACAGGCGAGATCACGGGCGAGCCGACTCGCCGTGATTTCCTTTATCTCACCACAGGCATGGCGGGGGCGGTTGGGGCCGTTGCGGTTGCATGGCCGTTTATCGACCAGATGCGTCCGGATGCTTCGACGTTGGCGCTGGCCTCGATCGAGGTTGACGTTTCCAGCCTCGAGCCGGGAATGTCGCTGACGGCCAAGTGGCGCGGCAAGCCGATCTTCATCCGCAACCGTACGCCCGAGGAAGTGAAGGCTGCCGATGAGGTGCCGCTTTCCGACCTGAAGGACCCGGTGGCGCGCAACGCCAACCTGCCGTCCGACGCGCAGGCGACCGGCGTCGACCGTTCGGCCGGCAAGGACAAGGAAAACTGGATCGTCATGATCGGCTCGTGCACCCATCTCGGCTGCATCCCGCTCGGCCAGGCCGGCGAATACAATGGTTGGTTCTGTCCCTGCCATGGCTCGGTCTACGACACGGCCGGCCGCATCCGCAAAGGTCCGGCGCCGCAGAACCTGGCGATCCCGACCTATTCGTTCGTTTCCGATAAAGTAATCAAGATCGGTTGAGGGGGACTGATTTATGAGTGGCCATTCCAGCTACGAGCCATCAACCGGCCTTGAGAAGTGGATCGATGCGCGCCTGCCTTTGCCGCGCATGGTCTATGACAGTTTCGTCGCCTATCCGGTTCCGCGCAACCTGAACTATGCCTACACCTTCGGCGCCATGCTGGCGGTCATGCTCGTCGTGCAGATCCTGACCGGCGTCGTGCTGGCCATGCACTATGCGGCGGAAACGACGGTTGCCTTCAACTCCGTCGAAAAGATCATGCGTGACGTCAACCACGGCTGGCTGCTGCGCTATATGCACGCCAACGGCGCGTCGTTCTTCTTCGTTGCCGTCTATCTGCACATTGCCCGTGGTCTCTACTACGGCTCCTACAAGGCGCCGCGCGAGATCCTCTGGATCCTCGGCGTCCTCATCTACCTGCTGATGATGGCGACCGGCTTCATGGGCTACGTTCTGCCCTGGGGCCAGATGTCCTTCTGGGGCGCGACCGTCATCACCGGCTTCTTCTCGGCATTCCCGCTGGTCGGCGAGTGGATCCAGCAGTTCCTGCTCGGCGGCTTTGCCGTCGACAACCCGACGCTGAACCGCTTCTTCTCGCTGCACTACCTGCTGCCCTTCGTCATTGCCGGCGTCGTCGTCCTGCACATCTGGGCGCTGCATGTCGTCGGCCAGACGAACCCGACCGGCGTCGAGGTCAAGACCAAGACCGACACGGTTCGCTTCACGCCCTACGCGACGCTGAAGGATGCGCTTGGCGTTTCGATCTTCCTGCTGGTCTACGCCTACTTCGTCTTCTACATGCCGAACTTCCTCGGCCATCCGGACAACTACATCCCGGCTGACCCGTTGAAGACGCCGGCCCATATCGTTCCGGAATGGTACTTCCTGCCGTTCTACGCGATGCTGCGCTCGATCACCTTCAACATCGGACCGATCGACTCGAAGCTGGCCGGCGTCCTCGTCATGTTCGGCGCCATCATCGTGCTGTTCTTCGTGCCCTGGCTCGATACCTCGAAGGTGCGTTCGGCGGCTTATCGCCCTTGGTACAAGCTGTTCTTCTGGCTGTTCGTCGCCAATGCCATCGTCCTCGGCTGGCTCGGCTCGCGTCCTGCCGAAGGCACCTACGTGATCATGTCGCAGCTTGGCACTCTCTTCTACTTCGCCTTCTTCCTGGTGATCATGCCGGTTCTCGGCCTCGTCGAGACGCCGCGCCGCTTGCCCAACTCGATTACGGAAGCGGTTCTGGAAAAGCGCAACAAGGTGGCGGCCGCCGAGCCGGTCAAGGCCTGAGCGTGCGACAGGAAGGGAAGAGACACATGAACAAGCTTGTTACCAGCCTCCTGTCGCTGGCCGTCGTCGCTGGTTTGAGCGGCGCGGCACTCGCCGAGGAAGCCACCCCGAACGGGGCTGCGCCGGCAGAGCATGCCGAGGGCGCAACGCCGCACTATCCGCTCATGCATCCGAAGCATGAGCACTGGACCTTTGCCGGCCCGCTCGGCCATTACGACAAGGGCCAGCTGCAGCGCGGCCTGAAGGTCTACACGGAAGTCTGCGCCGCCTGTCACTCGATGAGCCTCGTGCCGTTCCGCACGCTCGGAGCTCTCGGCTACTCGGACGCACAGGTGAAGGCCTTGGCCGCCAACTACGAGGTTCAGGATGGCCCGAATGCCAGCGGTGACATGTTCACCCGCAAGGCCATTCCGTCGGACTATTTCCCGTCGCCGTTCCCGAACCACGAGGCGGCGGCTGCCGCCAACAATGGTGCGGCGCCGCCGGACTTCTCGCTGATCGCCAAGGCGCGCGGCATCGAGCGCGGCTTCCCGCAGTTCCTGATCGACATGATCCCGTTCGTCGGCGGCTATCAGGAAGGCGGTCCGGACTACATCTACTCGCTGCTGACCGGCTACGACCAGCAGCCGCCGGCCGGCGTCCAGGTGGCCGAGGGCACGCACTACAACCCGTACTTCGCCGGTGCTGCCGCGCTCGCCATGCCAAAGCCGCTCTCCGACGGCCAGGTGACCTATGACGACGGCTCGCCGGCGACGGTCGACCAGTACGCCAAGGACGTCTCCTCCTTCCTGATGTGGGCCGCCGAGCCGCATCTCGAGGAGCGCAAGCGCACCGGCTTCATGGTCATGGTCTTCCTGGTCATCTTCTCCGGACTGATCTACCTGACCAAGCGCTCCATCTACGCAAACAAGGAACACTGAGGGCTCTGGCAGCATCGTTCCAAAGCGCTTCTCTTTGCTCAAGGCCAACGATGCGCTGGTGGCAGTCGATAGAGTGATGAAGCTTTCGAAGCCGCGCGGAAGCCTCCCGATCAACAGTGCGGCGGCAGGAGTTTAATGATGGGTTCCTTCAGCGCGTGGCATTGGCTCATAGTGCTTGCAATCGTGCTGCTTCTATTTGGCCGTGGAAAGATCCCGGAACTGATGGGAGATGTGGCGCAGGGCATTCGGGCCTTCAAGAAAGGCGTCGAGGACGAAAAGGACGAATAGGGCCCATGATGACGTCGGTTCTATCATCAGGTGCTCGCCATCGCGTCTTTTGTAATCACGGCAACTTCAATTCCAACATTAGCTGGTTTTCGAGAAAGCCTTCAACCTTAACCTGCTCTTGTGATCGCTCGGCCCCGGTGCACCACTAGGAGTCGATCCTCGGAAGTAAGTCTTCTGCCATTTGTCCTGAGACGCCTTCGAATCGGGTTCGGTTAAGGCTGTATTGAAGGTGTTTCGGCTTTTCGTCCACTGGTCATATTCCCTCGCCAGATCCGGATTTTCCGACAGATTGCGGATGTCCGGGGCAATCTCCTCGAGACTTCCTCGCGCGAGTGGAAACAGGTGGCAGTAGGGTTCGTCCGCTTCGAAATACACCTTCTGGAACGGCCGGGTGAACTTCCAGTTCATCGTGAAGGTATAGGGAGACCAGTCTGTCTCGATGACGCCTGATAGCGGCGCGATGGCATCCTTGGGCCGGTTGATTGGGCCAGTGACGAATAGATCGACCCCAGACTCCGTCCGAAAGAGGCAAGGCACGTGGAAGGTCAGGACGCCATCACCGAAATGGCTGATGGCGGGAGCAGTTGTCCCCGAGCGGGATTTGATGCGAATGGCATCCTTTCCCTTGCGTCCGTCCCAAACGGCCGAAAACGGCGTCGTGCAAAGGAGTTCCCAGCCATGCGCGTTAGCGATGTTGAGGGGCAGGCACCGATAGGCGAAACGCTCGTCGGTGCTGTCCATCCAGTCGCGTTCGACAGGTGCGGGGCGAATGCGGACATCGTGGCCGTCGATGACGTAGGCGGTCAGTGATTTCATTGGATGACGTCGCCGCTTGAGTGTACATGGCGATCTTTGTCACGATGTCTGCCGTCCGGCAACTCTCCTACCACTTGAACCTCAATCCGACTTGCCCGCCGAGCATGTTGTTCTTCGCACCGTCGACATCGAAGGAGTAACTGAGGTCGCCGAAGGCCGACACGTTCTCGCTGATCTCATATGCACCACCAAGATTGACCTCCAGCCATGTTCCTTCCGTCTGGGTGACCAATGGAAACGTATTGAACATCACTGTCTGGTCGGCTGAGAAGCCGTGCCAGAGGTTCAGACCGAAATGGCCATAGGCCGGCCCCGAACTGTACTGCACGCGAGCACCAATGCGTCCCGTGAAGGAATCGAAAGCCTCGTTGGTTATCTTCGAGAACCGGTCACTGGTATCGTCGAAGTCGATGCGTTGCCAGATGATCTGTGCCTGCGGTTCGATCGTCCAACCCTCGGCGATCACGAAGGGCAGACCCGTTTCCGCTGACATCGCGAAACTGGTCCCGTCGACGTCGGATGCGATGCCGCGGTTCGACCGGCTCGTTCCGTTGAGCCAGCCGTACTTGGCGATGACGTCGATATACCAGCCTTCTGGCGAAAGGTGCGTCCAATAGGCGGCCACGCTGTCTTCGGAGAGGTCCAACGTTCCGGCCGACAGATTGACCTGACCGAAGATGTTGCCGCTAATGTCTCCGTCCGTGTTTGCATGGGTGTAGAAAAGGCCGAAGCGTTCCGTGTGGCCATTGTCGTGCTCGATCTCGTAGAGATCGCTTCCGACCTGAATGCCCCAGTAGTTCCCGTCGAACTGCGGCCCGACGTCATAACCCGCAATGCTGAGTGTCGCGTTGGTGCCAAGATCGCTGTTGGCGCCGAAGATACGGCCCCAGACGCCGGGCGGTGGCCCGTCGCCGTCACCCTCCGACGCATCTCCCTGTGCACCTGGCCCAGAATAGACCAGGGCACCGACGCCTGTCAGGAATGACTGGTCGCCGCGTCGCTGATGGAAGGTCCCCATCGTCATGAGCCCCATGCGCTGTGCGACCAGCGGTGCGATCACTTGCCCCGGTACCTCCGGCCGAATGTTTGGAATCGGCGGTGGAGGCGGCGAAGGTGGTGGCGGCGGAGGCGGCGGCGGCGGTGGCGGCGGCGGCG
>Ga0207426_1000940_pt1 | contig 28937 bp, 24 predicted proteins | sample AraplaMF_Cvi_mMS_FD_184265 | JGI IMG/M metagenome (GOLD analysis project Ga0207426, IMG submission 184265) | Arabidopsis root microbial communities from the University of North Carolina, USA - plate scrape MF_Cvi_mMS (SPAdes) (version 2) | ecosystem: Host-associated > Plants > Roots > Endosphere... | reverse complement strand
GGGTGTGCTCGGGCGGATCGGCCTCAAGGATCAGGCTCGGCGGCCGCCATGGCGTCTCCTTCTTGAAGTCGGACAGGCCGACGCCGCGGCTGGAGCAGAACGTCGCGGGATCGTTCAAGACGGCATGGACCTCGGCATAGCGCGCCACGCCGTAGAGCTTCCATTTGTCGAGATAGACGACGGGACCCGTCTCGCGCAGCAGTTCGTGTGTAGGATACGGATCGGCAAAAAAGTTCATGTCGAAGGGATCGACGTCGAGATGCGGGACGTCGTTCGAGGTCGCGCCGACAGCGCTCATGAGAGTCCTCCCTCATTTTGATCTTGTGAAAGCGGCGCGCATGCCCTTAGGTCTCTGGCCACGCCGCGAGACAGAATCCCGACATGCCACCGTCTTCGACCAGAGCCCGCCAGAAGCCTTCGCCTGCCGAGACCGGGCCGACACTCGACCTCGATCGCTACGTCCCGGCGTTCATCACCTTCATCGCCAACAAGCTCTCGAACAGCGCAACCGCGTTCTATCAGAAGCAATTCGGCGTCAACGTCACGGAATGGCGGATCATGTCGCTGCTGGCGATCGAGCCCGGCATTCCCGCCTCGCGCATCTGCCACGTCATCGGCTTCGACAAGGGGCCGGTGAGCCGGACGCTCGCAGGCCTGGAGAAGCGCGGCCACGTGTCGATCCGGACCGATCCCAACGACGGCCGCACCCATTCGATCTCGCTGACCGCCAAGGGCCGCACCACCCACGACAAGGTGATCGCCGCGGCGTTCGAGCGGGAACGGCGGCTGCTGTCGTGCCTGTCGAAGGACGAGCGGGAAGTGCTGATCGAACTGTTGCGCCGGCTGCACGAGAATCTCGGCGCGGTGACGGGCGGCACGGAGACCTGACGGACCACGCGCCGGACGCGATCCCGCGTCACCATCAGGCATGCGCAGGCATTTGCCCGCGGCACCCTCTCTGCCGAGCATCGTTTCCTCCGATTTCAGGCGTGGCGGTTCCCCCGCCGTCATCCCCATCTGGAACGGTTCGCACAGATTAGTTGCTTCGGCAACAAAAGAATCATGCAGGATATTGCGGCAGTTTGGCTGGCGTATTTTGGCTTGCTAGCTCTCGTGTCCCGGACGCGCTGCAGCGTGAAACGCTGCTGCGCAGAGCCGGGACCCAGAGGCTACGCGCACGACGAGAGATGGGCGCCGGCTCTGCAGCGCATCACACCGGACGATGCTTCGCATCGCCGGGGGCTGCGCTGCGTCCGGGGCACGAGAGCGACGCTTCAGTCGCTACAGCCCCACCCACTCCCTCGACGCATCATCGTGCAATCGCGCCACCGCATCCGCCCGCCGCGTCAGCGCGGCGCGCTGGTTGATGTAACCCTTGTCGGTGATCTCGCCGCCGTCGACCGAGGCCGGCTCCGCCAACAACAGCGCGCGCGTCGCGTGGCCGGTGGAGTTTGAGCTCTGCTGCTTCAGCTTCGTGAGGCCCTGCGCGATCGTCGTCCGCACCTTGTCATGCGCCAGCACTTCATTCAGCCCAGCCGTCTCCGGCAAGCCGGCATGGGCGCGGCACGCGGCGATGTTCGGGAACACAAGGAAGCGCACCTCATCGCCGCCGTGACCGCTTACGACGATATCCTGCGCGAGCGGGGCCAACGCGGCGATGCCGGCGACGCGCAGCGTACCGACGCTGACCCAGGTTCCGGAATTCAGCTTGAAGTCTTCCGCAACGCGGCCATCGAAGAACAGGCCGCGCTCCGGCCGGTCACTGTCGGCGAGCTTCACGGCGTCGCCGATCAGATAGAAGCCCTCCTCGTCGAAAGCCTGTGTCGTCAGTTCCGGCGCCTTCCAGTAGCCCGGCGTGACGTTCGGCCCGCGCACGCGCACCTCAAGCTTGTCGCCGGAGGCAACGAGCTTCAATTCAGTGCCGGGAATGGGCACGCCGATATTGCCGGAGCGCTCGGCGAGGAAATGGCAGTCGGTCGCGAGCGGCGACGTTTCGGTCGAGCCCCAGGCCGAGACCATCGGCAGCGGCCGGCCGACGGTTTCGACCGAGAGCTGCTCGAGCGCATCCCAGAGATTCTGCGGCAGCGCGGCACCGGCGTAAAACGCGAACTTCACCTCGCTGAAGAAACGCCGGCGCAGTTTCTCGTCGCCACGAAGCGCCGCGATCAGCATGTCGAAGCCGCGCGGCACGTTGAAATAGACCGTCGGCATCACGCTGCTCAGATTCGCAAGCGACGTCGTAAACAGACCGGGCGCAGGCTTGCCGCCATCGATGTAGAGCGAGCCGCCATTGCGCAGCACGAGATTGAAATTGTGGTTGGCGCCGAATGTGTGGCTCCAGGGCAGCCAGTCGAGAATGACGAGTTCGCCGGGCTCCTGCTCCAGAAAGGTCCAGGTCTGCGCCTTCGCCTGCTGGCTCGAGGTCAGCATGCGCTGGGTGTTGATGACCGCCTTGGGCGTGCCGGTCGAGCCCGAGGTGAACAGGAATTTTGCGATCGTGTCGGGCGTCACGGCAGCAAACGCTTTCGCAACATCGGCCGATTCAGGCGTCGCCGCGATATCGCGAAAGGCGACCGCACCGGCGTCGCCGGCCTTGCCGCTGATGATCTGCGCGCTGTGCAACGGATCGATCGCTTCCAGTGCTGCGGCAAACGTTTTTGCGGCGGAGACATAGATCGCGCCTGGCTGCAGCAGCGAAATCATGCTCTTGAGCTTGTCGAAATCCCGCGACATCAGCGAGTAGGCCGGCGAGATCGCAGCCGAGGGAACGCCGACGTGCTGGGCCGCAAGCGCGAGCAGCGCGTGATCGATGCTGTTGTCGGAGAGAATGACGACGGGGCGCTCCGCGCTGAGTCCCTGCATCAGGATCCAGGATGCCGCCGCGCGGACCCGCCGCAGGGCACCCGCATAGGTCACGGTGGCCCACGGCGTATCGGCGCTGTCGCGCTCGGCGAGAAAGACCGTGTCGGGCGTCTGCCGCGCCCATTGCTCCAGCCAGTCGCCGATGCAGCGCGCGCTGTCGCGCAGCGGCTCGGGCGAGCGCAAAATGATGCTGCCGTCGGCACGATGCTCCGCGACGGTCCTGGGCGTTGCGAACAGGCTGGAAGCGTCACCGCGAGCGGCGGTTGTCATGGTTTCCTCCTCGCCCCGAGTAAGGGATCGGCTACGGCCTCGTTCCGGGCCGCTTTGGCCATAATGTTGGGCAGGACAATTGTTGTCGTCAACAACAATCTTTCGTTCGCGTCGCCGGAGCGCTATTGTGCGCGTCGCAGGAGACACGATGTGACAGCCGCCGCGACCCGGACCGCCTCACGCAAACGCGCCGACAACGGCACCGCACTGATCGACACGGACGAGATCGGTCTCGACGCGCTGGTCGGCCACGCCGGCTATGCGGTGCGGCGCTTCCAGATCTGGATCTTCCAGGACTTCATCAAGACGCTCGGCGACGTCGACATCCGGCCGACGCAATATTCGGTGCTCACCGTGATCGGCGCCAATCCGGGCCTGTCGCAGATGGCGGTGGCCAAACGCCTCGGCATCGAGCGCGCCCGGCTGGTGCACCTGCTCGACAGCCTCGAGCAGCGCAAGCTGGTGAAGCGGGTCAGGTCCAGGGAGGACCGGCGCTCCCACGCCCTGCACCTCACCGCGCAGGGCGAGACGGCGCTGGCAAAATTCAAGCGGCTCGCGGCCGAGCACGAGCGGCATGTCGAGGCCAGGATCGGCAAGGAGAATCGGGAGCGGCTGCTCCGCATCCTCGCTGACTTCACCTGATCCGGACTGCCCATGATTTGGGCATGTGCCCGCAACGAGGCGCTGGCGCGTTCGCCTGCTGGTTCATCAGCACCTTACCCAAGTCACTGATCTGACGACAATATTCGCGGGGATGACGCTGCCCGGATAATGTACACAATGGCACATCGCTTGCTTCAATCGGGGTGAGACCTGTTGCCGGAGTTTTATCACCATGGGGGCTGAACAGCCTGAAACGATCGCCGCGATTGTGGCCGCGCATCGCGCGGGCACGATGACGCCGGCGCAGACGATCGCGCGGACATTTCAGCGCATCCGCGACCACAACGATCCCGCGATCTTCATCAGCCTGCGCGACGAAAAGGACGCGATCGCCGAGGCCGAGAAACTTGCGGCCAGGGACGCCGCCAGCCTCCCGCTCTACGGCGTGCCTGTCGCGGTGAAGGACAATATCGACGCGCTGGGCTTTTCGACCACGGCGGCCTGCCCGGCCTTTTCGTACACGCCGGCGCATGATTCGACCGCCGTCGAGCGGCTGCGCGCTGCGGGCGCCATCGTCATCGGCAAGACCAATCTCGACCAGTTCGCGACCGGCCTCGTCGGCGTGCGCTCGCCCTACGGCATCCCGAAGAATTCGATCCGCGAGGATCTCGTTCCCGGCGGATCGAGTTCGGGCTCGGCGGTCGCCGTCGGCGCGGGACTGGTGCCGCTGACGCTCGGCACCGATACGGCGGGCTCCGGCCGCGTACCGGCGATGCTCAACAACATCGTCGGGCTGAAGCCGAGCCTCGGCATGATCTCGAATGCTGGCTTGGTGCCGGCCTGCCGCACGCTTGATTGCATCTCGGTGTTCGCGCTGACGGTGGACGACGCCGCGCTCGCGCTCTCCGTGATGGCCGGGCCGGACCAGGCCGATCCGTTCTCGCGCGACCGGCCGCTGGGCGCGCTGACGCCGTTTCCCTCGAATCTGCGCCTCGGCGTGCCGCGCAACGGGCAATTGATCTTCTTCGGCGACAAGAAAGCGGAAGCCGCCTATGCCGACGCTCTGAAGCGCTGGACCGCGCTCGGCGCCAAGCTGGTCGAGTTCGATCTCGAGCCGTTCTACGAGACGGCGCGGCTGCTCTACGAAGGACCGTGGGTTGCCGAACGCTATCTCGTGATCAAGGACCTGCTGGCGTCCGCGCCCGATACGATCCATCCGGTGACGCGCGAGATCACCGCCGGCGGCGCGCGGCTGACGGCGGCGGATACATTCTCCGCGCTCTACCGTTTGCAGGGTCTGCGCAAGATCGCCGAACGCACGTTCGCGAATATCGACGCGCTGATGCTTCCGACCGCACCGACCGCATACACGACCGCGCAGGTGCTCGCCAATCCGATCGAACTCAACAGCCGGCTCGGCACCTACACCAATTTCGTCAACCTGCTCGACCTCTGCGGTCTCGCACTCCCGGCCGCGATGCGCGCCGACGGCATTCCGTTCGGGATCACGCTGCTGGCGCCAGCCGGACGCGATGCGATGCTTGCGAGCATCGGGCGCGTGTTCCATGCGGATACGAAGCTGACGGTCGGAGCGAAGGGCGTCGCGCAGGCACCGCTCGCGCCCGTGCCCACGGGCAACGGCGAGGAGATTCCCATCGCCGTCGTCGGCGCGCATCTCTCCGGCATGGCGTTGAACGGCGAGCTGACGTCGCTGAACGGCAAGCTGGTCGAGGCGACGAAGACCGCGCCGGACTACAAGCTCTATGCGCTCAAGACCACGCCGCCGAAGCCGGGTCTGTTGCGCGTGGAAGCCGGCAAGGGCGCATCGATCGAGCTGGAGATCTGGTCGCTGTCGCCGTCCGCCTTCGGCAAGTTCGTCAACGCGATTCCCGCGCCGATGGCGATCGGAACGGTGCGGCTTGCGGATGGCCGGAGTGTGAAGGGATTTCTGGTCGAGCCGGAAGTGCTGGGCGAGGCGCGGGACATCACGGCGTATGGGGGCTGGCGGAAGTTCGTGGCCACGGCGTGAACGGTTTCGTGTCCCGGGCACAGCGCATCACGAAGTGGTGCGCTGCCAAACCCGGACCCATGAAGCGGCTTGCTGAACGGATTGATGGGTCCCGGCTCTGCGGAGCAGCGCTGCGCGCTGCACCGCGTCGGGGACACGGGAAGCCTACACCGACACCGCGTAGATCTCGTACTCCCCGCGCACCAGCTCGATATGTGCGCGCATCGCGGCGGCGGCGCCCTGCTTGTCGCCGCGCATGATGGCGACGACGACGCGGTCGTGCTCGGCCTGCGACTTCGCCAACCGGCCGAGATTGCGGAACTGGGCGCGGCGGAACGGCTGCACGCGGACGCGGGTCGCAAGCGTGATCTCGGCGATGTAGCCGTTCTGGGAGCCTGCGTAGATCGCGTTGTGGAAGCGCTCGTTGACCTCGTGGAAGCGATCGGGATTGCCGGCGTAGCTCAGCACGCGCAGCTCTTCGTGAATCGCTTCCAGACCATGGCGCTCAGTGGCGGACATCCGCTCGGCGGCAAGGCCTGCGCAGAGCGCCTCGAGCTCCGCCATCGCCTCGAACATGCTCTTGAGCCGCTCGACGGAAGGCTGCGCGACCACCGCGCCGCGATGGGCGCGCGATTCGACGAGGCCGCTGGCCACGAGCTGGCGCAGTGCCTCGCGCACCGGGGTCCGCGAGACGCTGAAGCGGCGGGCGATGTCGGTCTCGTCGAGCGGTGCGCCGGGGGCGAGAGTTCCACGCACGATCTCGTCGGCGAGCTGCAGACGCAGTTCCTCGGCGCGCGTGATCTTGTGCACGCTGGGCTGCGCCCGGTCGACGCGGGGGACCACCGGCTCGGCCGGCAAGGTTCCCTGCGGAAGATCGTCAAGCGTCATACGGTCAGGTCTCTTTCGACTCGTCGATGATGCTGACATGGGCGGCGACGACGCGCCAGCCCTCCGGGAAGCGAATCCAGGTCTGCATCTGCCGGCCGACCTTGCCGGGAGCCGTGTCGCGATAGAACAACGTCGAGGCCACGGCCGTGTCGCGGCCGTAGCTCGAGATCACCGTCCTGGCAGTGCGGCGGTTGAGACCGACTGGTGAGCGGCCGGCACGGAAGCCGGAGATCGCCTCATAGCCATAGAGGTTCTCGCCGATGCCGTAGCGCAGCGTGCGGGGATCATTGCGGAACAATTCGCCGAGCACGGCGACGTCGTTGGTGACGAGGGCCTGCTCATAGCGGTCGAACGCGGCCTGGACTTCCGCGATCACCTCGGGGAGATCGATCTCCATGTTAAATCCCTCTCGGTGATGGCGCGGCAGCGACGCCCATCTTCTCCAACGCGTAGGCGACGCGCAACGCGATGTCCTCGCGCCAGGGCGCGCAGATGATCTGCACGCCGATCGGCAGCGGCTCGAGCGGCACCGGCACGGCGACAACAGGCAAGCCGACAAAGGAGATCGGCTGGGTGTGGATGCCGATATTGGCGCGCACCGGCAGCTCGACGCCGTCGAGATTGAAATTCACCTGACCCAGCTTCGGCGCGGTGCAGGGCGTCGCGGGCGCAAGCAGCACATCGACGGACTTGAAGATCTCGGCGAGCTGCGCGCGATACCAACGGCGGAATTTCTGCGCACGGTCGACCAGCGGCGCCGGCACCATGGCGCCCGCGATCAGCCGATCGCGCACCGCGGGGTCAAAGTCGTTCGGACGCTTGCGCAGGCGATCGAGATGCAGCGAGGCGCCTTCGGTGGTGGTGATGACGTAAGCTGCTGCGCGGGCGCGCGCGGCCTCGGGCAGCTCGACTACTCGGGTGGCGTTCAATGCCTTGGCGACGCGGCCGACGGCTTCGACGGCTTCCGGGAACACGTTCTTCTGGAAGTAGCCGCCGGCGACCGCGATGCGCAGATCCGAGATCGGATTGGCAATCAGCGGCAGCGTCGGCTCCAGCCCACGCGTCGTGCAGGCGGCATCGTCCGCGTCCGGGCCCTGCATCGCGTCATAGGCGAGCGCGAGATCGGTGACCGAGCGCGCGAACGGGCCGAGATGATCGAAGCTCGCCACGAACGGAAACGAGCGCGCCCGCGACAGCCGGCCATAGGTCGGCTTCAGGCCGAAAATGCCACAGAAGGACGACGGCACGCGGATCGAGCCATTGGTGTCCGAACCGAGCGCGATCGGCACCAGCGCGCCGCCGACGGCGCTGCCGGAGCCGCCGGACGAGCCGCCGGTCATCCGTGTCGTATCATGTGGATTGCGCGAGGGGCCGTCATGGACGTTCTCGCCGGTGAAGTCGTAGGCGTATTCGCCCATGTTGAGCGCGCCGACCAGCACGGCGCCGGCCGCCTCCATGCGCTCGATCAGCGTGGCGTCGCGCTTCGACGGCGCGAGATCGCGGTTGATCTTCGAGCCGGCGCGCGTGGCGAGGCCCGCGACGTCGAACAGGTTCTTCACCGCGAACGGCACGCCTGCAAGCGGGCCGACTTCCTTGCCGGCTGCGATGTCGGCGTCGACGGCGCGGGCCTTGGTGCGGGCGCGATCGGCGGTGACGTCAGTGAAGGAATTGAGGATACCGTCGTGCTGCTTGATGCGGGCGAGCGCGGCTTCGGTGGCATCGAGCGCGGACATTTTGCGGCTTGCGACCGCGCTGGCGATCTCGGCCGCCGTCATCTCTGGCTTGGTGGTCATGGCGATATCAGGCCGTGAAGATCGGCGCCGGCTCGGTCTCGTCCGGCAGCGCGAATTCGTCGACGAGGCGGGCGAGCCGCAGCGAGACTTCGAGATTGGCGCGCACGGCGGGCCGCCAGGCATCCTCGACCGGCAGCACCAGCGCTTTCGATACGGCGTCGATATAGTCGTCCAGCGGTTCGGCCATCACTCTCTCAAACTGATCTCAGTGGACTCTTAGTGGACTTGCAACGGCGGATGCGGGATCGCCGTCAGCAGCTCCTTGGTGTAGTCGTCCTGCGGATCGCTCAGGACCTTCTCGGAAGAGCCTTCCTCGACGATCCGCCCCGTCCGCATCACAATGACACGATCGCACAGCAAGCGCACTACATTCAAATCATGCGAGACGAACAGATAGCTCATACCTAGCCGCGCTTTCAGGTCCTGCAGCAGGTTCAGCACGACGGCCTGCACCGAGACATCCAGCGCTGCGGTCGGCTCGTCCAGGATGACGAGCTTGGGATGCAGCGCGATGGCGCGGGCGATGCCGACGCGGGCCTTCTGGCCGCCGGAAAGCTGGTGCGGGAAACGATCCAGCAGATTGTGCGGCAGGCCGACCATCGTCGCCAGTTCCTCGCAGCGGGCACGGAGCGCGTCGCGGCCCTTGATGTCGCCAAGCTGCATGATCGGGTCGGCGATGGCGCGCACGGCCGTGAAGCGCGGGTTGAGGCTGTCGGTCGGGTCCTGAAACACCATCTGGATGCGGCTGCGCTGCGGCAGGCGGGCGAAAGATGCCGGCGCGATGCCGCCGATGTCTTCGCCGTCGAACTGGATCAGGCCGGAGGTCTGGTCGAGCAGGCGCATCACCATCATCGACGTGGTCGATTTGCCGCAGCCGGATTCGCCGACGAGGCCGACGCTCTCGCCATGGCCGATCGAGAAGCTGATGCCGTCGACCGCGCGGAACACGTCCGGCTCGACGGGCGGCTTGCGGCCGAACAGCTTGCCGAGCGTGGCAGTGGCACCCTGGCGGGGGTATTCCTTGACGAGCTTTTCGATGAGGAGAAGCGGCTTCTGGCTGTCGACGCCTGCCGCGGCGGACGGAGCAGATTCCACGGTTGCGGCGGGCGAAGCTCCCTCCTCCTCCGGCAGCAGATCCCGCAGCGACACGCCGAGCCGCGGCGTCGCGCGCATCAGCTTCTTCGTATAGGGATGCTGCGGGTTGGCGAAGATGTCGGCGGCCTTGGCGGTTTCGACGACGCGCCCCTTCTCCATCACCACGACGCGATCGCAATAGGCGGCCGCCAAGCCGAGATCGTGGGTGATCAGGATGGTCGACATCGCGCGCCGCTTGGTCAGCTCGACGATCAAATCCATTACCGCCTTCTGCGTGGTGACGTCGAGGCCCGTGGTCGGCTCGTCCGCGATCAAGAGCTGCGGATTGCAGGCGAGCGCGAGCGCGATGACGACGCGCTGGCACATGCCGCCGGACAGCTCGAACGGATAGGCGTGATAGCGTTCGCGCGGCCGGGCGATCTTGACCTGCTCCAGCGCCTCGATCGCTTTTTCTCCGTGGTCCGAAACCATCGCCTGCTGCACATGGGTGCGCAGCACGTCCTCGATCTGGTCGCCGACCTTGCGGATCGGATTGAGCGCCGCGCGCGGATTCTGGAAGATCATCGAGACTTCGCGGCCGCGCAGGTCGCGCATCTGGTCTTCGCTCGCGGCCTTCACGTCGATGCCGGAGAACATCACCGAGCCCTCGGCGATCCTGCCGGCGCGGTCGAGGATGCGCATCACCGCGTAGGACGTCACCGACTTGCCGGAGCCGGACTCGCCGACGATGGCGAGCGTCTCGCCCTTGGCGACGGAGATGTTGACGTGCTGCACGGCCTTCACGATGCCGCGGCGGGTGGAGAATTCGACCGTGAGATCCTGGACGTCGAGCAGCGGCTGGGCCGTCATGCGGGCCTCCTCTCGCTCAAGAGGTCGAAAACAACCCCATGCACAGTAGAGGCGCAACTGAAATCATTGGAGAATTTCTGGTGGTGTGAGGGAGCTACCGCTCTCTCATTCCCTCCCCCCTTGTGGGGGAGGGGCAGGGAGAGGGGTAGCCACAAATTCCAACCTCGCTTGGGGCTACCCCCCTCCCCAACCTTCCCCCACAAGGGTGGAGGGAGCGAGAGGCTCGTGCCCTCGTCACGTGTTAGCTTCGCAGCAGCGGTGTGCTTGGCAACAATCATCACGTCCTCCGCTGGGGGTCGACGATGTCGCGGAGGCCGTCGCCGAGGAGGTTGAAGCAGAACACGGCGATCATCAGCGCGAGGCCGGGAAATAGCGCGATCCACCATTCACCTGAGACCATGAAGCCCGCGCCCTCGGCGACCATGATGCCCCATTCGGCGGTCGGCGGTCGGACGCCGAGGCCGATGAAAGAGAGGCCGGCCGCATTGAGGATGGCGTAGCCCATGGTCAGCGACATCTGCACGATCATGATCGGCATGATGTTGGGCAGGATGTGCACCAGCAGGATGCGGAATTCGCCGTTGCCCGAGAGGCGCGCGGCCTGCACGAAGCCGGCATTGCGGCGGACATTGGCCTCGGCACGGGCGACGCGTGCGTAGAGCGGGAAGTTCACGATCGCGGTGGCCAGGATGATGTTCTGCACGGTGTTGCCCAGCGCGGCGACGATGCCCATCGCCAGCACGAACAGCGGGAAGGCCATGATGGTGTCGGCGATGCGGCCGACGATGCGATCGGTCCAGCCGCCGAAATATCCGGCCGCGATGCCGGCAAGCCCGCCCATCAGGAACACCAGGGCGACGGAGGCGACCGCGATGAACGTGTCGAGCCGTGTCGCCACGATGACGCGGCTGAAGATGTCGCGGCCCAGCTGATCGGTCCCGAACCAGTGTGCCGCCGATGGCGGCTTCAGCGCCGCCGCGGTGTCCGAGGCGAGCGGATCATACGGCACCACATAAGGCCCGAAGATCGCGGCGATGAGGATCAGGACCAGCAGCGCGAAGGCAAAGCCCGTGACTTTGTTCTCACTTAGAACGTAGCGGGTCTGTTCGAGAATGGCCGTCAGGCCCGACGTACGGGCAGGACCGACAGGTTCAACAGCAGGCGCAACGGAGCTCATAATCTCCTCCCTACCCTTCCAGCCGCACGCGCGGATCGATCACGCCGTAGAGGATGTCGATCACGAGATTGAGCAGCACATACATCACCGCCATGGTGAGGACAAAGCCCTGCACCGGCGCGAAGTCCGACGAGATCAGCGCTTCCACCGCGTAGGAGCCGATGCCGGGCCAGGCGAAGACTTTTTCGACCAGCACGTTGGCGCCGAGCAGGAAGGAGAACACCATGCTGAGAGTGGTGATGACGGGCAGCATCGCGTTGCGGAACGCGTAGGTGACGATCACGGTCGTCGGCGACAGGCCGCTGGCGCGCGCGGTGCGGACGAATTCCGACGCCAGCACCGCCAGCATCGAGGCGCGGGTCATGCGCGCGATCGGCGCCAGCGAGAAGATTGCGAGCGTCGTGGCCGGCAGGATGAGCTGGCTCAGCGCCGAGCGAAATGCCTCGAAGTCGCGCGCGATCAGCGTGTCGATCAAATAGAAGCCGGTCACCGTCGGCGGCGCGCTGTAGAACACGTCGAGCCGGCCGAGCGGCGCGGGCGACCAGCCGAGCCGGAAATAGAAGACATAGACCAGCACCAGACCTGTGAAGAATACCGGCAGCGACACGCCTGCGGTTGTCGTCACGCGACATAAATGATCGACCCATGATCCCGGTCGCGTGGCCGCGAGTACGCCCAGCGGGATGGCGATGACGACCGAGACGATGAGGCCGAGCAGGGTCAGCTCGGCGGAAGCCGGCAGGCGGTTGCGGATTTCGGCCGCGACCGGCTGGCCCGTGGTGAGCGAGTTGCCGAAATCGCCGTGGGCGAGGTCGTTGGTGTAGCGGAAGAACTGTTCGATCAGCGGCTTGTCGAGGCCGAGTTTTTTCCGGATTTGCTCGACGGCTTCTTTCGTCGCGGCGGGGCCCGCGAAGTAGGCCGCGGGATCACCGGGCAGCGCGCGCGTCAGCAGGAAGGTGACGATGACGACGCCGATCAGCGAGGGAATCGCGAACATCAGGCGCTTGCCGATCATGGTCAGCATGACAACGCTCTCCTGCTTGGCGGTCGGCGGCAAGCTCGCGGAGCTTGCGCTGCAGCGTTCCCTCCCCGCTTGTGGGGGAGGGCTAGGGAGGGGGGTGGCCCCGGGAGAGGTCGGAGTTCGTGGCTACCCCTCTCCCCGCCCTCGAGAGCGAGCTTCGCTCGCCTCGGACCCCACAAGGGGGGAGGGAATGAGAGAGCGGTGCTCACCTCACTCGATCGATGAACATTAAGCGTCGCGGCCACGTCGCGCGCCATCACCCCTCACCCCTTCACCAGCGCGCGATAATCGAGCCGGCGATGGAACCAGTACTGGTAGCCGCTGATGTTCTTCTGCATCGCGACGTTGACGAAGGGCTGGTAGAGCGGGATGCGCGGGATGTCGGCGTAGGCGAGATCGACGAAGCCCTTCACGTCCTTGTCGTAGGTCGCGGTGTCGCCGGTCGCGGCCGCGGTGCGGGCGCCGTCGATCAGCTTGTCCATCTCCGCCGACTTGTAACTCATGGTGTTGAAGACGGAATTGTTGCCGTGATAGCACCAGTAGAAGAAGTACTCGGGGTAATCGAGCCAGCCCGAGAACACGTTGGTGAAGAGCGGCATCTCCTTCTTGTTCAATTCGGTGCGCCAGTTGGCGCCGGGCACCTTGTTGATGGTGGTCTTGATGCCGATCTGCGCGAGAGATTCCTGCACCAGCACGCAGAGCGGCTCGTTGACGCCGGCGAAATTCAGGTCGAACGAAATCGTGGTCTCGAAGCCGTTCGCCATGCCGGCTTCCGCCATCAGCGCCTTCGCTTTCTCGATGTCGGTGTTGTATTTGTGCGGCTGCGGCCAGGCGACCTCGGTCGGCTTGTCCGCGGGCGCGCCGAACATCGGGTTGGCGAGGCCGAACATCACGGCGTCCATGATCTTCTGGTAAGGCAACGCATAAGCCACCGCCTGGCGGACCTTTGGATTGTCGAACGGCGGCTTGGTGACGTTCATGCCGATATACTGGATGCCGTTGGAGAACGGCAGCGACACGACGTTGAGCTTGCCGTTGGCCTTCATCTCCTGGAAATCCTTGTTCGGCAGCTCGTAGGAGATGTCGGCATCGCCGCGCTCCAGCAGCGCGCGGCGGTTGCCGGCTTGCGGCACCATGCGCCAGATCACGCGCTTGATCTTCGGCAGCGGACCGCAGGCCCACTCCTCGTTGCGCTCCATGATCACTTCGGTGCCGGCGGTCCACTTCGTCACCTTGTAGGCGCCGGAGCCCGCGGTCTGCTGCTTGGTGAATTCGAGGCCCCAGGGATCCTTCTCGCTGGCATTCTTCTTCACCAGCTCGGAGTTGACGATACAGGGCACGATCACCGCGAGATCGGGGATCGTCAGCTTGTCCTTCTTCAAGAAGTCGACGCGCACGGTGTAGTCGTCGATCACGACGAACTGCTCCGGCTTGGTCAGTGAGCCCGCGCTCATCTGGAAGGTCGGGAAGCCACCGACGCTGACGGCACGGTCGAGCGACCACTTCACGTCCTTGGCGGTGACAGGCGTGCCGTCGTGGAATTTGGCGTTCTTGCGCAGCTTGAAGGTGACCGACATGTCGTCGATCTTGAACTCCTCGGCGAGCTCGGGCTTGAACTTGTCGCGGTCGTAATAGGGCACGCCGCCGGGGCCGGCCTTCATCTCGTGGCTGATCAGCCGGTCGTAGCAATTCCAGGAGACCTCATAGCCGGGCACGTTGGTGCCGACGCCGTGGATGTCGAGATTGTTGGGGCCACCTTCCGAGACGATCAGCAGCGTCTCCGAGCGCGCATCGGCATAGGCGGTGGAGATGACGGACGGCACCGCCGGAAGCGCCGCGCCTGCGGCCAATCCGGATACGGACTTGAGGAAATCGCGGCGCTTCATGACTCTGCTCCAACTGAGGTGTTCTGGTTGGAACAGGCTTCGCAAGGTTCGTGCCAAGGGTTAAGAAGCGTTTACTTACCAGATAACCCCTTGATAAATCTGAGTATCGCGCCATGTCGCTCATTTTGCCTGGTTTTGTGCTGCCCCTCCATTGCATACAAAGAAGCAAAATTGCCTATAAAGTAACCCACTTAGAGTGAGGGGTTACTGAATAAGCAGCGCCACTATTCCTGGGGACGGCGCCCGGAATGACCGGGAGCACGCGACACCTCACCCCGCCCAGATCAAGTCCTGCAATTCGACCAGATCGTTCGCCTTGTCCTGCCAGCCCTCGATGCAGACGTGGCTGTTCAGGTCGCTGGCGCGATGCAGCAGCATCAGCGCCATCAGGCGGCGCTTGAGCGCGAAGTCCGGCTTTGCATAGCCAAAACCTTCGAGCAGGCTGCGCACCCGGCCCGGCCGGCCCGCGGCCATGAAGGCGCTGGGGCCGAGCAGATCGTAGTCGCGCCATCCCGCCATCACGTCGCCGAAATCGAACAGGCCGGCGAGCGACCATTGATCGCCCTCACGGGCGAGCAGGAAGTTCTCCGGAATGTATTCGCCGATCAGGATCACCGGCGGCGCATCCATCGGGATCAGCTTTTCGGCGTCGCGGAGGAGATCGTCGAGACCGGCGACAAATTTCGGCGCGAGGCCGAGACGCACGTGCCGTGCCTTGCACCCCTGCACCTGCTTGCGCATGAAGTCGTCCCAGCGCGGCTCAATTCTAGCGAGCGGTCCGAGCGGTGCGCGCTGCACGGCCGCGATGGTCTCGCCGATCTGGCGCAGCACTCGCTCCTTCTGGTCTTCAGGCAATTGCGGCCAGACCTCGGAGCCGAGCGTGCCTGCGAGGCGCGTGATGACGAGATAGGGCCAGCCATCGCGCTCGCCTTCCGCGACGATCTCGGGGATCGGCAGATGCAGGCGGCCTTTCAGTTGCGTCAGCGAGCCGCGCTCGGAAACGAATTGCGCGCGCAGCAGCGGCGGGAAGATTTTCAAGATCAGCCCGTCGCCGAGACCGACGACGAGGTTGGTGCCTGTCGCAAACACATGTGGCGCGCTGACATCAAGCCCGTGGCCGCGCGCGATATCGAGCGCGACCGGCAGCCACCGCGACCGGTCGGCGCGCAAGGCACGGTATTCGTCGAGACTCGTCGCAGCCGACGACCCCCACACCCCGGCCGCATCCGGCGGCAACGCTCCTTCCGTCACGGCGCCCGAACCCTATTCCAGCACGTCCTTGACGCTGTTCTTGATGGTCGAGGGCACGGCGTGCTCGGGGACTTCGATGGTCTGGGCCCCGCGCGTGATCCGGTAGCTGAACGCGTCGGCCTGCCCGGATCGCGTCGCGGGAATCTTTTTGGGGTCGGCGAACAGTTCATCGACCGTCTTCTGGTCGGCGGACGGCAGATCCGACAACGCCACTTCGCCGCGGCTCTTGAGATGAGGGCCGCCGAAGCCGGCGACCCCGCCGACGCGCTCGATCTTGAGACGATCCACGCTGTCTTCCTTTCGCGTCGTGCTGATCCGATCAGAGCCCGATCTTCGTCCATCCCGCGTTGACGGCGGCGGCGACGGTGGGCGCCTTCGGGTACATGGTTTGCGCCACCTGACGGGTCCGGGCCGCGAAGGCCTTCATCGTCATGTTCGGCGTGGGCCCGAAGCCCGTGAGCGAACGATACCACACCTGTCCGATCTCGGCCCAGCTATTCCCGCCCTGCGCCATGCACGCCGTGTAGAAGGCCAGGTTCGGCGGGCCGCTCGAATAATGCGGATCCATGCCCGGCGTGATCTGGGAGTATTTGGTCGGTTGCGGCGCCAGGCAGTGCTTGGCGGCGGGATCGGCCATGTCGCGCAGGCAGGTGAAGCCCTTCTTCTTCGACGCCGGCCCCATGATGTCGCGCCCGATCAGCCAGTCAGCCTTCTTGACGCTCTGCTTGGCTTCCCACTGCCGGAACATCGAGCCGAAGCAATCGGACATGCTTTCATTCAGGCCGCCGGCATCGCCGCTGTAGGCGAGTTGCAGACTGTGCTGAGTCACGCCATGCGTCAGCTCGTGGCCGATGACATCATTCCCCCTGGTGAAGTCGACGAAGATGCTGCCGTCGCCGTCGCCGTAGATCATCTGCGAGCCGTTCCACATCGCGTTGTTGTACTTCTCGCCGAAATGGGCCGACGACATCATCGTCATGCCGTGATCGTCGATCGAATTGCGGTTGAAGACCTCCTGATAGAACTTCGCGACCTTGGTGGTCTGGTTGAAGGCGCGCTTGACGGACGCGTCGGACGACGTCTTCGGCTTGGCAATGGGCGTCCCCGGCAGCGTTTGCGTGTGCTTGCAATCGTAGACCGTGACTGATGGTGCCGCGGCCAGCATCACGAGGCCGCCGGAACGCGTCGCCGCAACGCTCGTGAATCTCAGGGCCTGCGTCCGCAGTTCGCGCAGCTCGTGGCTGATCTGGACCGTATCGACCATTCGCTTGCGCAGCGGAGCAGCCAGCTTCTTGTCCTGCGAGAGCCTCGTCAGAACGTCACTCGGGATGATGAAACATGAGCAGGGCATTGATAGCCTCCAATAAAGCTCGTCGGAAAAGTGACGGATGAAACAACCAAGAGGTCATTGCCGCCAACGGCGGCTGGCGCGGCCGCCGAAGCGGGCGTCACGCGAGCGCGATTATCGCAGGCGCATCGCGCGTTGCGTGTGAACTCGCACACATATCCCGGGTTGAGTGGGGTCTAGCGGTCCGGGCTGGCGCGCTCGAACTGGCGCAGCAGCTTGTTGCCGCGCTCGACCGCGGCATCGAGCGCGGCTTGCGCGCTCTTCTGGCCGGCAAAAGCCGCCTCGAGCTCTTCCTCGATGGTGCCGCGGATCAGGTTGAACGAGCCGAGCCGGATGCCCTTCGAATTCTCGGTCGGCGGATGCAGCGTGATCTCCTCGAACGAGATCGCCGAGCCCGGATTGCGCTCGTAGAACCCTTGCGCGCGCGTCAGCTCGAAGGCAGCGCGCGTGATCGGCAGATAGCCGGTGTTCTGGTGCCAGGCGGCCTGCACGCCGGGTTGCGACAGATAGGCGAAGAACCGCGCCACGCCCTTGTATTCCTCGCGCGGGCGGTCGCGCAGCACCCACAGCGTGGCGCCGCCGATGATCGAGTTCTGCGGCGCGTCCTTCACGTCGGGCCAGTACGGCATCAGGCCGTAGCCGATGTCGAACTTCGAATTCGCCTTGATGTCGGCGCGCGTCGCCGACGAGCCGATGAAGATGCCGCATTCGCCGTTCTGGAAACGCGGCTCGGCCGACTGGCCGCGGCCGCTATAGTCGAACAGCTTGGTCTTTTCCCACTCGGCGAGCTGGGCGATGTGCTTGACCACGAGCGGATTGTTGATGGTCAGCTCGGCGTCGAGGCCGGCAAAGCCGTTGGTGCGCGTGGCCAGCGGCAGATTGTGATAGGCGGAGAGATTCTCGACGTGGATCCAGGACGGCCATGACGTGGTGAACCCGCACACCGCGCCGCGGTCGCGCAGGCGTTTCGCAGCCGCGCCCAGCTCGGGCCATGTCGTCGGCGGCTTCTCCGGATCGAGGCCGGCGTCGCGGAACATGGTCTTGTTGTAATAGAGGATCGGCGTCGAGGAGTTGAACGGGAACGACAGCAGATTGCCGGCGGCATCGGTGTAATAGCCGGAGACCGCGGGCAGGTAATCGTTGAGCGAGAACGGCTCGTTCATGTCGCGCATCAGGCTGTAGACCGGATAGATCGCGCCCTTGGCCGCGGTCATGGTGGCGGTCGCGACCTCGTTGACCTGGACGATCGCGGGCTGGCTGCGCGAGCGGAAGGCGAAGATCGCCGCCGTCACCGTCTCGGTGTAATTGCCCTTGTAGGTCGGCACGATGCGGTAATCGGACTGCGAGGCGTTGAAATCGGTGGCGAGCTTTTCGAGCTGCCGGCCAAGCTCGCCGGACATCGCATGCCACCAGGCGATATCGGTGGCGGCGTCAGCCTGTGAGGTGAATGCGAGGGCCGCGACGGCGGCGGCGGTTCGCAAGAGGCGCCATGCTGACTTCACGTTTGATGATCCCATCCTCGCGCGAACAAACGGCGGCCTCTGGAAGCGTTGTGGGCCGCAACCTGCTTAAAGCGCCGCCTGTGCGGTTTCAATCAGGAATGACAGTCGGCCGCGTCGCACAATCGGACGACGCCCGGCGGGATGGCCATCCCTTAACCTTCTGCTAGATTGCATTGAACCTTTTGGTCCCGCCATAGACTCCACCACTGAGGGGTTGAGTGTGCCAGTGCAGAACCGTGCCGAACTCTCGCGGACCGGGTTGATCTTCGTCGCGCTTCTGTTCGCCATTCTGGCGACGGGCGCCACTGCGCGCGAATTCCGCGCCGCCGACACCCAGGCCGAGGACTACCCGACCGTCCAGGCGCTGCGCTACATGGGCGCCCTGATCGCCGAGCGCACCGGCGGCCGCCACGAGATCAAGGTGTTCCACTCCCGCCAGCTCGGCGAGGAGAAGGAAACCATCGAACAGACCCGGGCCGGTGCGATCGACCTCAACCGGACCAATGTGGCGCTGATCGGCAATTTCGTTCCAGCCATGAACGTGCTGGCGATGCCGTTCCTGTTCCGGTCCATCGAGCACATGCAGAAGGTGCTGGACGGGCCCATCGGCAACGAGATTCTCGGCAGTTTCGAGCCTTATGGCTTCGTCGGGCTCGCCTTCTACGATTCCGGCGCGCGGTCGATCTACAATGAGGTCCGGCCCGTGAAGACCATCGCGGACCTGAAGGGCCTGCGGATCCGGGTGCAGCAATCGGAGTTGATGAGCCAGATGATCCGCTCGCTCGGCGCCGAACCGGTCGAGCTGCCCTACGGGCAGGTGCTCACGGGGCTCGCGACCCATCTGATCGACGGCGCCGAAAACAACTGGCCATCCTTCGTGACGACAGACCATTACAAGCACGCCGGCCACTACACCCTCACCGAGCACACGATGAGCCCGGAGGTGCTGGTGATCTCGCTGAAGGCCTGGCAAAGCCTGCCGCCCGATGACCAGGTGATCTTCAGGGAGGCCGCCGCCCGCTCCAGCCGGTTCATGCGCGAGAAGTGGCGCGACCTGGAGGAGCAGTCGCAGCGCAAGGCCGAGGAGGCCGGCATCGTCGTGGTCAAGGATATCGACCGCAAGCCGTTCGAGGACGCGATGGCCGATATCTACGCCAAGGCCGCGCGCGATCCCGCAGCCGCCGCGCTGATCGAACGTATTCGCAAGGTGGAGTGAGCCCAGTTGGCTGCACTTGGACACAGCGATCACGCAGACAGGCCGCCCGGCCCGCTCGGGAGGCTGCGCGCGCGCCTGGTCGGCGTGCTCCGCGCGGTACCGATCCGCTGGCGCATCCTGTCGATCGCGGCGCTGAACTCCGCCGTGGTCGTGGTGCTGGTGGGGCTGATCTGGAACGGCTCGCAGGTGCTGGGCTCGGCCTGGGACGATGTCCGCCAGGTCCGCGAATCCGACCGCATCCTGGCGCTGCTCGAAAGCGAAACCGGGCGGCTGCAGAACCTGATCCACCGCTACATCAACCAGCCGAGCCCGGACCTGTTCGCCGAGATCCTGCTGCTGCGCGAGGCGGTACTGGGCACGCTGACCAACCGCGCCGCCAAGGACCCGATGCTGGCGGGCTCGGTGGAGGAGCTGGAGCGCACCACCGACCGCTTCCTCAACGGCTTCGGCGAACTGCGCAGCGTGCAGGCGACCATCGCCAAGACCTACGAGGAGCAGGTGCAGGGCCCGGCCAGGGACATGGCCGGCCTCTATTCGATCATCGAGGGCGCCACCGGCCATCGCGACGCGCTGATCTGGCCCTCGCTCGGCAAGTCGCGCGAGGCCTTCACCGCGATGCTGGTCGCGGCGAATTCCTATTATCTGTCGCTGTCGCCGGGCGCCGCCGACGACGCGCGCCGCAACACCGAGACGATCGAGACGACCATTCCGGTCATGATCGATCTCGCCGACAACGATCTGCAGCGCATGGCGCTGCAGAAGCTCGGCGCCCGCACCACCGCGCTGCGCGAGGGCTTTGCCAAACTTTCCGAGCAATTGACAAACCGCACCGAATTGTTGCGCAACACCATCGACGCAAGCCAGGCCGAGGCGATCGGCGCCATCGACGATCTCTCGACCAAGATGCGCCAGCGCGAGCAGAAGGCGCAGGAGACCTTCGACCGCACCCTCGCCGCGATCTCGCGGCGCGTGCTGACGATCGCGATGATCTTCCTCGGCATCATTCTCGCCGCCGGCGTGCTGATCGCGCTCTCGATCCGCCTGCCGCTGCAGCAGATCATGACGGCGATGCGCGCCATCACGCTCGGCGATCTCGACCGCGAGGTGCAGGGCACGCGTGCGCGCGACGAGGTCGGCGCGATGGCGCGCGCGGTCGAGGTGTTCCGCGAGAACGCGATCGCCAAGCGCCAGACCGAGGACGAGCTGCGCGCGTCCAAGGAGAAGGCCGAGAGCGCGCTGCTCGAACTCAACACCGCGCAGCAGAACCTGATCGACGCCGAACGGCTCGCCGCGCTCGGCGGCCTCGTGGCCGGCGTCGCGCACGAGGTCAACAACCCGATCGGCATCAGCCTGACGGTCGCCTCCAGCTTCGCCCGCCGGACCGAGATCTTCGAGGCCCAGCTCAAGGGCGAGGGCGGCCTGCGCCGCTCGCAGCTGGAGGAATTCGTGCAGGCCTCGCGCGATGCCTCGCAGCAGCTTGTGGGCAACCTCACCCGCGCCGGCGAGCTGATCCAGTCGTTCAAGCAGGTCGCGGTCGACCGCTCCCACGCCGAGCGGCGGCAGTTCTCACTCAGCGAAGCCACCGACCAGATCATCGCGAGCCTGCGGCCGGTGCTGAAGCGCTCCCCGACCACGCTCAAGGTGGACGTGCCCGAGGGTCTGCTGCTGGACGGCTATCCCGGCTCCTACGGCCAGATCCTGACCAATCTGTTCCTCAACGCCGCCAATCACGCCTTCGCCGACGGCCGCGCCGGCACGATCACGATCACGGCAAAGCCGCGCGGGACCGACGATATCGAGATCATCTTCGCCGATGACGGGGCCGGCATGAGCCCGGACGTGCAGCGCCAGGCCTTTGACCCATTCTTTACCACCCGGCGTAACGAAGGTGGCACGGGACTCGGGCTTCATATCGTCTATAACCTCGTCACCCAGCAGCTTGGCGGACGGATGATGCTGGAATCCAAGCTGGGACAAGGCACTACTTTTCGGATTATCATGCCCCGGGTCGCCAAGGGCGGCGCGCAAAGCACAGAGACTGACGGGACTTCTCAATGGCCGAACAGGACGATGTCCTCCACCTGATCGACGATACCGGGACCGCACCGGAGGACCAGAACGCTCGGAAATGGAAGATCGCCGTCATCGACGATGATCCCGCCGTCCACGACGGCACGCGGTTTGCGCTCTCGGACTACAATCTCAACGGCCAGGGCCTGGAGATCCTCTCGGCGCATTCCGCGGCCGAAGGTCGCAAGCTGATGGCCGAGCACAACGACATCGCCGCGGTGCTGCTCGACGTCATCATGGAAACCGACGTCGCCGGCCTCGAGCTGGTCGAGTTCATCCGCAACGAGCTGCATAACGAGACCGTGCGCATCATCCTGCGCACCGGCCAACCCGGCCAGGCGCCGGAGCGGCGCGTGATCGTGCAGTACGACATCAACGACTACAAGGCCAAGACCGAGCTCACCGCCGACAAGCTGTTCACTTCGCTGACCGCGGCGCTGCGATCCTATCAGCAGCTCGAGCGCATGGTGCAGACGCGGCGCGGGCTCGAGATCATCATCGACGCGGCCTCGACGCTGTACGACTTCAAGTCTATGCAGCGGCTCGCCGAGGGCGTGCTGACCCAGCTCGCCTCGCTGCTCAACGCCGATTGCGCCGGTATACTGGTTTTGCGCGACAATGGCGGCATCGACCCCGAACTCTCGGTGCTCGCCGGCAGCGGCTGCTACAGCCGCTTCATCGGCACCACGTCGTCGAAGGCGCTCGATCCCGATCTGCGCTCGATGGTGGAAGCCGCCTTCCAGGGCCGCAAGAACGAGTTCGCCGACCATCGCAGCGTCATCTACCTGCGCACCGGATCCGGCCGCGAGGTCGTGGTGCTGCTGCAGGCCGAGCGCGAATTGTCGGAGACCGACCGCTCGCTGGTCGAGATCTTCTCCTCCAGGCTCTCGATCGCGTTCGACAACGTGATCCTCTACCAGCAGCTCCAGGCCGCCAATACGCAGCTGGAAGACCGCGTCGCGCAGCGCACCCGCGCGCTGATGCAAGCCAACCGCCGCCTCTCCGCGCAATGGCTGCGGCTGCAGCGCGCCAACGGCTTCAAGAACGAGATTTTGGGCACCGTCGCGCACGATCTGAAGAACCCGCTCGGCGTCATTCTCGGCCGCACCGAGATGCTGAAGGAGCTGATCTCGACCGGCGCCTCATCCAGCGGCGTGGTCGCCCAGGTCGATCACATCCGCGACGCGACCAAGCGCCTGACCACGATGGTCGACCACCTGATCTCGGACGCGATGGCCGACGCCTTCGACATCACCATCCGCCGCGAGCCGGTCGACGTCGCCGCCCTGGTCAAGGAGGTCGCCGAGGCCAACCAGCCGCTCGCGGTCAACAAGCAGCAGGCGATCAGCGTTGTCGCACCGGCGAACATCGTCACGATGTGCGACACCGACCGCATCCGCGAGGCGATCGACAACCTGATCAGCAACGCCATCAAATACTCACCGATCGGCGGCAAGATCGACGTGGAGGTGAGCCACGAGGGCAACGACACCATCGTCCGCATCAGCGACGAGGGCGCCGGCCTGTCGCCGGAGGACCTCGGCCGCCTGTTCGGCCGGTTCCAGCGGCTATCCGCAAAACCGACGGCGGGCGAGAGCTCGACGGGGCTTGGGTTGTCCATCGTCAAGCGTATTATCGACATGCATGGCGGCGAGGTGACGGCCGAAAGCGAGGGCCCCGGCAAGGGCTCGACCTTCACCATCACCCTACCCGCGACCGAGACGCCCTGATCCGATCACTGATATCCGCAAGATCCCGAAGTGACATGACCCAAAGCCAGCACATCATGATCGTCGACGACGAGGCCCCGGCCCGGGAAATGGTCGGCGATTACCTCAAGATGCACGGCTTCACCGTGACGCTGTGCGACGGCGGAAAGTCGCTCCGCGCCGCGATCGACGGCAGCATGCCGGATCTGGTCGTGCTCGACCTCAACATGCCCGAGGAAGACGGCCTCTCGATCATCCGTGACCTCAAGAGCCGGATCAACGTGCCTGTGATCATGCTCACGGCGACGGCGAGCCCGATCGACCGCGTCGTCGGCCTCGAGCTCGGCGCCGACGATTACGTCGCAAAGCCCTGCGAGCTGCGCGAGCTGATGGCGCGCATCCGCTCGGTGCTGCGCCGGAGCACGCCGGTGAAGGCCGCAGCCAACGACGCTGCGCCCGCGAAATCGGACAAGGAGCAGCTGGTACGGTTCGGCACAAAGTGGCTCGACCTCGAAGCCCAGGCGCTGCGCGACGACGAAGGCAACGAGCATCCCCTGACCGCATCGGAGTTCGGGCTGCTGAAAGTGTTCGCGGCCAATCCGAAGCGCGTGCTGTCACGCGAGCGCCTGCTGGAGCTGGCCAACGCGCGCGATGCCGAAGCCTTCGACCGCGCCGTCGACCTTCGCATCATGCGCATCCGCCGCAAGATCGAGCCCGACCCGACCAAGCCCGCTGTGATCCGCACCATCCGCGGCGGCGGCTACCTGTTCTCGCCCGCGGGCGAGAAGGCGTAGGGCACCCACAGCCGTCGTCCCGGGCTCACATCGCGTCCCGGGACGACGGCGTTGGGCGCCGCGCGGCCGAACGCAATCCCCCGAAATACGTTCCCGGCGCCTCAGTCCGCGCGAAATCCCCGCTCCCGTATTTCCCGTATATTGAAATTCCACGATTTTTTGCCCCGAATGTTTCGTCGCCCCCCGTCCGACGAAACAATTTTGCGGCGCATGAAACCATTTTCCCCTTTTCGTGCAGACGTCCCGAAACGATGGCTCATTAACACTTCTGCTCAAGGAAACGCCGCTCGGTCGCGGCGCACCGGGGAGCTAAGTCAATGCCGAACGTCATCGCCATCAACGCCCAGGCCAGCCAGAGCATCATCGCCGCTCAGGCGACTTCGGACGACATGCTCCTCCAGAGCATTGCCGACGGCAACCGGACGGCGATGCACATCCTCTATTGCCGGCACAATGTGCGGGTTTACCGTTTCATCCTGCGCATCGTGCGCGACGCCACCACGGCGGAAGACCTCGTCAGCCAGGTTTTCCTCGACGTCTGGCGCACCGCCGGCCAGTTCCAGGGCCGCTCGCAGGTCTCGACCTGGCTGCTGTCGATTGCCCGTTTCAAGGCCCTGACCGCGATGCGCCAGCGCCGTTTCGAGGATATCGACCAGGAAGACGTGCGCCAGATCCCCGATGATTGCGACACGCCCGAGACCTCGCTCGACCGCAGCGACACCAGCGCCATCCTGCGCGCCTGCGTTCAGAAGCTCTCGCCCGCGCATCGTGAGATCATCAACCTCGTCTACTACCACGAGAAGTCGGTGGAGGAGGTCGGTCAGATCATCGGCATTCCGCAGAGCACGGTGAAGACCCGCATGTTCTACGCCCGCAAGCAGCTCGCCGATTTGCTTAAGGGCGCCGGCGTCGACCGCTTCGCCGCCTAAAAGCACTCGATTTCAACGGGATAGGCCCCAAGTCCTGGAACTATCACGCACACGGAAGCGTTACCGCGAACGAAACAATTGAAACAAACCACAACATCAGGCGGAAAAACTTCCCCCCTATAAAGCTCACATACGGTTTCGTTAAACCTCCCAAGACCTCCAGCGACCCGGACGATGCCCCCGTCCGGGTCGTTTTATATTTGGGGCCAAGATGGCCGGCGCGTGCCGGGCGATGCGAAGCATCGTCCCACGCGGCGGGTGAGGGCTCTCTCCTCTGGGGGAGTGTCCCGTTGCGGAAACACCCTCTCCCCACCCCTCCCCCGCAAGCGGGGGAGGGAGCGCACTCCTGCTGCGACCAGCAAAATCGCCATGCAAAACCTCCGCAGCCCCCCGTCACGAAGCCGTGACGCTGCGTAACGACCACCCCATCAGCCCCGAACTGCCCTCGTGACCTCCTTCGCGAGTGCCCCGATGCTCGAACTGCTCTTCGCTCTTCTCGCCGGCATCCTCACCATCGCTGCGCCCTGCACGCTGCCGATGCTGCCGATCCTGCTCGGCGCATCGATCGGACGCGCGGGTCATTTGCGCCCCGCCATGATCGCGCTCGGCTTCGTCGTCTCGTTCTCCGCGGCCGCACTGCTGCTCGGCGCGATCACCCGGCTGTTCGATTTCGACCCGAACGTGCTGCGCGAGGCCGCGTCCATCCTGCTGCTCGGCTTCGGCCTGCTGATGCTGTGGCCGGCGCCGTTCGAATGGCTGTCGATCCGCCTCAATGGCTGGCTCGCTCTCGGCAATGTCGGCGGCAGGCAGCATGACGGTGCGCTCGGCGGCCTGGTCCTCGGCACCACGCTGGGCCTGGTCTGGACGCCCTGCGCCGGCCCCGTGCTCGGCTCGATCCTGACGCTGGTCGCGACGCAGAAGAACGCCGCATGGGCCGGCACGCTGCTGATCGCCTACGCCATCGGTGCGGCGATCCCGATGCTGGCGATCGCCTATGGCGGCCAGGCCGTGACCACACGCGTGCGCAGCCTCGCACGGATCTCGCCTCGGCTGCAGCAAGGCTTTGGAATCGTCGTGATCGCTTTCGCGGTCGCCGCCTACTTCCAATACGACACGCTGATCGTGGCGTGGCTCACCGGCTTCTACCCCACCGGCCAGATCGGCCTGTGATCATCTCTCATCATCACCGGAGGACGTTTCCATGACTTTCAAGTTGCTCGCCGTCTCCGCCGCCCTGATCGGCATGGCCGTCACCGGCGCCGTCATCCCCGGCATCTGCGGGGAAGCTTCCCCGGCGGGGCCGATCCACACCGCCGCCGCAAGCCAGACGGCCGCCGCGCCCGACTTCGCCGGCGTGAGCAAGTGGTTCAACTCGAAGCCGCTCAGCCTTGCCGATCTGCGCGGCAAGGTCGTGCTGGTCGACTTCTGGACCTATGGCTGCGTCAACTGCGTCAACACGCTGCCGCATGTCACCGCGCTCTATGCCAAGTACAAGGACAAGGGCCTCGTCGTGGTCGGCGTGCACACGCCGGAATTCCCGTTCGAGCGCTCCGCTGCCAACGTGCAGGCCGCACTGAAGCGCCACGGCATCAGCTATCCGGTGGCGCAGGACAACGACTCGAAGACCTGGGATGCCTACAGCAATCGCTACTGGCCGGCGCAATACATCATCGACCAGAACGGCAAGATCGTGTTCCAGCACGAGGGCGAAGGCGGCTATGACCAGATCGACCGCACTGTCGCCGGCCTGCTGAACGCCAACAGCTGAAGCGCGCGGGCGGCGTCCGTTGTTGCTTGACTTCACGGACCCGTCCGTGGAGTTTCGCAGCCCCGAAATCAGCCGCCCGCAATGGACGACGCAACCACCAGCACCGACATTCGCCTTCGTGAAGGCGCCTCGATCGCACAGCGGCTTGTCATGTCCGCATTCGCGGCCGCCGTCGCGCTGTGCTTCACGCCGGGCCTGTTCACACGCGACACCCTGGAGATCGCCATCTCCGTGGTCGCACTGCTGGTGGGCGCGGGGTTCGTCGTCGGCATCATGATGGCGCCGGCGGTGGTGTGGATCATCACCGCGAACGAGATCCTGATCGGGACGCAACGGCCATTCGGAAAGCTGCAGACGCGGGTCGTGGCGAAGGACGCCATCGCGGGACTGCAGGTTCCCGGCAGCAAGCGGGTGAAGGCCCGCTTTCAGCTCGTCTTCACGTTGGCTTCAGGCGAGCGCCTGACGTCGCCGCCGATCGCTGATGTTACCCATGTCCGCGACATCGTGGCCCGGATCGCCGCACAGTTCGACGTTCCCAATGTCGAGGAGCCCGTCAATCCACTCGACGCCAGCAATCCCGAGATGCAGCTCGGCGAACCGCTCGAGGCATTTTCCGTGCGGGACATCCGGATCGTCGCACTGATCGTCATCGCCCTGTCGGCGGTGCCCTACGCCTACAAGCTCTGGCGTGGATGGCCGCCCACGCATGTCGACATCCTGCTGCTGCCGCTCGGCGTGCTCGCCGCGTTCGCCGTCCATCGCTACGCCAACCTCGTGACCGGCGCGTTCTGGATCATCCGCGAGGGCGATATCCGTGTCGAGCGCCTGTGGGGCAACGGCACGCCGCGCGCGGACCATATCGCGGGAACGGAGGTGAAGACGATCACGGTCGATCGCCGTGGCCGGTCCGAGGACGAGCACTGCATCGTCACGATCCGAACCCGCGCGGGCAAACGGTTTCGCAGCCCGCGCATCGGCTCGCGGGTCGAGGCCCGCGCGGTGGGGAGGGAGATCGTCCGGCGGCTGGGGATCGCGACGGAGAGCAACAGGATTTAGCGGGGGAGGCTCGGCAGTCATCGAAGTCGATCCATCCGCGAACTCGGTCTGTGCCTCTCCCGCTTGCGGGAGAGGTCGGCGCGCCCCGGGCGATGCGAAGCATCGTCCCGCGCGCCGGGTGAGGGTTCTCTCCTCTTGGAGAATCCCTCTGTGGAGACACCCTCTCCCCGACCCTCCCCCGCAAGCGGGGGAGGGAGCGCACCGGCCGCGCCGCCCCAATCACGGCTTTTCGCGCCATCCCCTGTTTGTGGCATTGCCGGGCTCGTCAAAAAACCAAAGTATTCTCGTGACATACCTGCCGGGTATGCCATCAACTTGCCATGAACCTGCCCCTGAGATTTGATGGTTCCGAATGATTTGCGCTGTGGCAGCGGGGAGAGCATCCACATGACCGATTTTCGTCGCCTGACCGGGCTGTTCGTGGCGGCCTCCGTCGCAGCCCTGAGCCTTGTCCTGTCCGCCCCTTCCGCCTTCGCGCAGCAGCCAGACCGCGGCGACGAGCCGGGCCTGATCGCCGACGATACCTATCAGCTCGATCCGGAATGGCAGAAGCAGGTGGTCTATTTCCGCACTACCGAGCCGCCGGGCACGATCATCGTCTCGACCGCCGAACGGCACCTCTATCTGGTGCAGCCGGGCGGACGCGCGATCCGCTACGGCATCGGCGTCGGCCGCGACGGCTTCCAGTGGCAGGGACTGGTGCAGATCACCAACAAGAAGGAGTGGCCGGACTGGACGCCGCCGCCGGAGATGATCCAGCGCCAGCCCTACCTGCCGCGCTTCATGGCCGGCGGCCCCGGCAATCCGCTCGGCGCCCGCGCCATGTATCTGGGCACCACGGT
>Ga0207426_1000938_pt1 | contig 28962 bp, 22 predicted proteins | sample AraplaMF_Cvi_mMS_FD_184265 | JGI IMG/M metagenome (GOLD analysis project Ga0207426, IMG submission 184265) | Arabidopsis root microbial communities from the University of North Carolina, USA - plate scrape MF_Cvi_mMS (SPAdes) (version 2) | ecosystem: Host-associated > Plants > Roots > Endosphere... | reverse complement strand
CCGAGCACGACGGGATCGTCATCGCCAAGCTGAACACCGACGAGAACCCGGCCACCACCGCCAAGTACGGCGTCATGTCGATCCCGACCATGAACGTCTACCAGGGCGGCGAGGTCGTGAAGACCATTGTCGGTGCCAAGCCGAAGGCCGCGATCGAGCGCGACCTGGCGGACTTCCTCGGCTGAGCCACGCCACCACGTTTCACGGGAAACGGGCCCGTCCCCCATGAGGGGGCGGGCCCGTTCTCTGTTTCACGGGAAACATCGGCTCGGCGCTACAGCGGTCGCAGTGCGGGTTCTTTCTGGACAGCTCCCAGCAAGCGGTCGAGTGCCAGCTCCACATCTTCCTTCCACGAGATCGTGGTACGCAGCTCAAGCCGCAGTCGAGGAAAGCGGGGGTGGGGGCGCACGGTCTTGAAGCCCACCGCGAGCAGATGATCGGCAGGCAGCACACAGGCCGGCTCACTCCAGCGGGCATCCCCGAAGGCCTCGATGGCTTTGAAGCCGCGCTGGATAAGGTCCTTGGCAACCGTCTGAACCATCACCCGCCCCAGCCCCTGCCCTTGATAGCCGGGGATCAGCCAGGCCGTCAGCAGCTGCACCGCATCCGGTGAGACCGGGCTGGTGGGGAAGGCCGTGGAGCGCGGCACATAAGCCGGCGGGGCGTACATCACGAACCCGACCGGCACCTCATCGACATAGACCACCCGCCCACAGGACCCCCACTCCAGCAGTACTGCCGAGATCCAGGCTTCCTTCTCGAGCTCAGGGCGACCCGCTTTTACCGCGGCCTCGCCGCTGACGGGGTCGAGCTCCCAGAAGACACAGGAGCGGCAGCGCTTGGGGAGGTCCGGAAGGTTGTCCAGCGTGAGCGGTACGAGCCGACGGCCCATGAACCCAGGTCCTCGCTTTCCTCGCCTGCCACACCTCGCAGCGCCGTCAGCGCCACCTGCTCTCTCAGCAGACCACCAACGAACCCTCCGACGGCTGCGAGACCGAAGCCCGCTGCCAGCAGTCCGGTGCGGCTGACCGATCGCATGGCCTCTCCTCGGTGTGAGATGTCTCCACATGGATGCGTGCCATACCCGAACGCATCGTATCCACCCTTTACGGGCGCGGGTACCGCAAGAGTGCAAAGGGCGGGCACGTGTTCCGGCAGGAGCTCCGGAACACGGCCCGCCCGGGAGCCGAGAGCGTCAGCTCACTCCTCTTCGTCGTTCTCCTCGGCCAGGGACTGGCCCAGGACACGGCCCTCACCCGGGGCGAGGGTGCCGAGAATGCGCTCCAGATCGTCCATCGAGGCGAACTCAACGACGATCTTTCCCTTCTTCTGCCCCAGGTCGACCTTCACCCGGGTCTCGAAGCGGTCGGACAGCCGGGAAGCGAGACCCGTCAGCGCGGGGGAGACCAGAGTGCCGGCACGCGGCCCCTTGGCCTTGCTCGCGCCCTTGGGGGTCGACCCCATGAGCGTCACGATCTCCTCGACGGAACGGACCGAGAGTCCCTCCGCGACGATGCGGCGCGCCAGGTGGTCCTGCTCCTCCGAGTCCTCCACGGAGAGCAGGGCGCGGGCATGGCCCGCGGAGAGCACACCCGCGGCAAGCCGCTTCTGCACGGACGGCGAGAGCTTCAGCAGCCGCAGCGTGTTGGAGACCTGCGGGCGCGAACGCCCGATCCGGTCGGCCAGCTCGTCATGCGTGCACTGGAAGTCCTTCAGCAACTGGTCATAGGCGGCTGCCTCTTCCAGCGGGTTGAGCTGGGCCCGGTGGAGGTTCTCCAGAAGCGCATCGAGCAGCAGCTTCTCATCGTCCGTGGCCCGGACGATCGCGGGGATCTTCTCCAATCCGGCCTCACGGCATGCCCGCCAGCGGCGCTCACCCATGATGAGCTCATACCGCCCCGGACCCGTCTGACGGACCACCACCGGCTGAAGCAGGCCCACCTCCTTGATGGAGGTGACCAGCTCGGCCAGGGCATCCTCGTCGAAGACCTCACGTGGCTGCCGCGGGTTCGGCTTGATCGCGTCCAGCGGCACCTCGGCGAAGTGCGCGCCGGCCACCTCAGAGATACCCGCCGTCTCCGTCGCGGCCGGTGTTTCCGTTTCACGTGAAACACCGTGCGCCGGCAGCGACGTCACCTTGGCGGCCGCCACTCCGCGCTCCGGGGCCAGGACCGGTACGGACGACGGTGATGTCGCTCCCTGTCCTGCGGGTCCGGCATGATCCGTGCTCTGCGGTGCTGCGGGGATCAGCGCACCGAGCCCACGGCCCAGGCCTCTACGTCGTTCACTCACTGATTCCCCTCCGAGATGCTGTGCTGTGCTTCATAGTTGACGCTGAGGCCCTGGCCCCCGGTCTGCGGGACCCCGCGCAAGGCGATCTCCCGGGCCGCTTCGAGATACGACAGCGAGCCGCTGGATCCCGGGTCATAGGTGAGCACCGTCTGCCCATAGCTGGGTGCCTCGGAGATGCGCACCGAGCGGGGGATGCTCGTACGGAGCACCTCATGGCCGAAGTGGCTGCGGACCTCATCGGCGACCTGGGACGCCAGCCGGGTGCGCCCGTCGTACATGGTGAGCAGAATCGTCGAGACATGGAGCTTGGGGTTGAGATGGCCCCGCACCAGATCGACGTTCCGCAGCAGCTGTCCCAGCCCCTCCAGCGCGTAGTACTCGCACTGAATCGGGATCAGCACCTCGGCACCGGCGACCAGAGCGTTGACCGTCAGGAGGCCGAGGGAGGGCGGGCAGTCGATGAAGATGTAGTCCAGCGGCTGTTCGTACGCCTTGATGGCACGGTCCAGTCGGCTCTCCCGCGCCACCAGCGAGACCAGCTCGATCTCCGCACCGGCCAGATCGATCGTGGCGGGCGCACAGAACAGGCCCTCCACATCAGCGACCGGCTGCACCACATCGGAGAGCGGCTTGCTGTCGACCAGCACGTCATAGATGGAGGGCACTTCGGAGTGGTGGTCGATCCCCAGGGCCGTGGAGGCATTTCCCTGGGGGTCGAGGTCGATCACCAGGACCCGGGCACCGTGCAGGGCCAAGGAGGCCGCCAGGTTCACCGTGGTCGTGGTCTTGCCGACCCCGCCCTTCTGGTTGGCAACCACCATGACCCGAGTCTGTTCAGGCCGGGGCAGCCCCTCACCCGCGCGGCCAAGTGCCTCCACCGCAAGCTGAGCTGCACGACCGATCGGGGTGTCGTCCATCGGGGGCGGCGTTTCACGTGAAACGTCGTCCCCGAACGACTCGCTACGGGGACCGGGGACCGGATCGGTCATCGGTCCCGCGATGTTGGCGTCGGACCGCAAGGATTCACTCTCCTCGACATCAGGCTCGCAATGTTCAGAGCCTGCCATGCTTTCGGTGTCGTGAACCAGTGAGGTCCGTTCTCCTGTGGACGAATCCACTTCTGTGGATACTTCGCTGACCCTTGTGGGCCTACGGTCGCGCGGCACGGCGGCCGCACGACCACGGTCGATGATCCCTTGCAGCAGAGAACGACGTTTCACGTGAAACACGATGCCAGCGTCGCGCCTGAATGAGCCGCGACACTCCGTCTTGTGTCGTTTTGATGGCATTTGCGGAATCCGCCCGTCCCGCTGTCGCGGAACGGAATCCCCTCATGCCGATGCCGGCTTCTCGCGCGCCGGCAGCCGAGCGTCAGCGCCGGCGCCCCCTCGACGCACGGCTCACGCGCGCCGCCTTCGCCCGCTTGGCCGCAAAGCGCACACCGCCGGGGCTCTCGCCCACCTCGACGCGCACCACGGTCGACAGCGGGTCCACCACGCCCTCGCCCACATGCACCACCGAGGTCTCCACCACGCCGAGCTTGCTCAGCGCCGCCCGAGCCGCCTTGAGCTCCTCCTCAGCGGTATCGCCCTTGAGCGCCAGCATCTCGCCGTAGGGACGGAGCAGCGGCACGCCCCAGCCGGCCAGCCGGTCGAGCGGGGCAACGGCACGCGCCGTCACCACATGCACCTGAGGGAGCTTGCCCATCACCTCTTCGGCCCGCCCGCGCACGACCGTGACATGGTCCAGCCCGAGCAGCTCGACGACCTCCTGAAGGAAGTTCGTACGCCGCAGCAGCGGCTCCAGCAGCGTGATCTTCAGATCTGGGCGCACCAGCGCCAGCGGGATACCGGGCAGTCCGGCACCCGAGCCCACATCGCAGACCGAGACACCCTCGGGCACCACCTCGGAGAGCACCGCGCAGTTCAACAGATGCCGCTCCCACAGCCGCGGCACCTCACGCGGGCCGATGAGCCCCCGCCTCACCCCGGCGTCGGCGAGCAGTTCGCCGTACCGCACGGCCTCCGCAAAGCGCTCACCGAATACCTCCTCCGCCGCCTTCGGCGCAGGAGGGAGCTCCGCTGCTTCCTCCGTCACGGGAACCGCCCTTCCTCTGGACTGCTACTTCTGCCGGGAACCCGGGTTACGCCCCGGGATAACACAGAACGCTGACAACTTTTGGCCCCGCCTGCGAGCAGACGGGGCCAAAGAAAAACGGGAGCGCTGAGCGGTCAGGCCGGGAGGACGACCACTCGACGCTGCGGCTCCTCGCCCTCGGACTCGCTCCGGAGCCCGGCCGCCGCCACCGCGTCGTGGACGACCTTGCGCTCGAAGGGCGTCATCGGGTCGAGCTTCACCGGCTGCCCGGTGCCCTTCGCCTCCTCCGCCGCCTTCGCGCCGATCTCCGAGAGCTCCTCACGCTTACGCGCCCGGAAGCCGGCGATGTCCAGCATCAGACGGCTGCGGTCACCGGTTTCACGGTGAACGGCCAGCCGGGTCAGCTCCTGCAGAGCCTCCAGCACCTCACCGTCGCGTCCCACCAGCTTCTGGAGATCACGGCTGGTCGAGTCGCTGATGATCGACACCGCGGCGCGGTCGGCCTCGACATCCATGTCGATGTCACCGTCGAGGTCGGCGATGTCCAGCAGACCCTCGAGGTAGTCGGCCGCGATCTCGCCTTCCTGCTCCAGGCGGGTCAGGGTGTCGGTGCCCTTGGTGGCAGGGGTCGTGTCCGTCACGAAAGGACTCCTTCTTACTTCTTGGTCGGGTGCTTGGGGCGCTGCTGGCCCTTGCGCTGTCCGGACTTGGTCGTGCGGGACCCGGAGGCGCCGCCCTTCCCCTTGCCTTCCTGCGCGTCCTTCTTCTCCAGCGACGGCTTCTTCGCCGCACCCTGACCGGAGCCCGAGGCCCCCGACGCCGATCCGGCACGCGTACGGTTCTGCGCACCGCCGGCCGGAGCGCCGCCGGTCTGCCGCTTGCTCTTCGTCTGGCGCTTGGGCTGCTGGCGGTTCTGGCGCGCTTCCTCGGCGGCCTGCTTCGCGGCGACCTCGGCCGGGTCCTCGACGATCTTGCCCGCGGCCCGCAGCCGCTCCTGGCGCTCCTCGAAGGCCTTGCTGCCGGGGGTCGGGTTACGACGGATGACGAACATCTGCTGGCCCATGGTCCACACGTTGGTGGTCAGCCAGTAGACGAGAACACCGACGGGGAAGTTGATGCCGAAGACGGCGAACATGATGGGGAAGACGTACATCAGCATCTTCTGCTGCTGCATGAACGGCGTCTTCACCGTGAGGTCGACGTTCTTGGTCATCAGCTGGCGCTGCGTGTAGAACTGCGACGCCGACATCAGGACGATCATGACGATCGTGACCACGCGAACGTCGACCACAGAAGCACCCAGGCTCTGGATCTTCTCCGCGCTGTCCATGAACTTCGCCGCCAGCGGCGCACCGAAGATGTGGGCCTTCTGCGCGCTCTCCAGAAGCGGCTGGTCGATGACACCGACCACCTTGTTCTGGGCGATGTGGTTCAGGACCTGGTACAGCGAGATGAAGAACGGCGACTGGGCCAGAATCGGGAGACAGCTCGAGAGCGGGTTGGTGCCCGTCTCCTTGTAGAGCTTCATCATCTCTTCGGACTGGCGCTGCTTGTCGCTCTTGTAGCGCTCCTGGATCGCCTTCATCTTCGGCTGAAGCGCCTGCATGTTCCGCGTCGACTTGATCTGCTTCACAAAGAGCGGGATCAGGCAGATACGGATCAGCACCACCAGCGAGACGATGGACAGACCCCACGCCGCGCCACTGTCCTTGTCAAAGATGAGGCCATAGAACGAGTGGAACTGGACGATGATCCAGGAAACAGCGATATAGAGGGGACTGAGGATCGTGTCCACGAATCAGGCTCCTTGGACGTTGGGCTGAGTCTCGGGCTGGGCGACAGGCTCAGGGACGGTGGGCCCGCCCAGGCGGCTCCTCAGCCGCTGATGCCAAACCGGACGCTTCCGGGGAGGGACGTGGTCGACGCCCCCGAGCGACCACGGATTGCACCGCAGGATGCGCCAGGCTGTCAGCGCAGTCCCTTTCACCGCGCCGTGCCGGTCGATGGCCGTGTAGCCATAGTGCGAGCACGACGGGTAGTACTTGCAGACCGGTCCCAGCAGGGGGCTGATGGTCCACTGATAAATCTTGATCAAAAGCAGCAGCGGGTACTTCACTGTGCGCTCCCTCCCGGGTCCCGTCCGGGGTTCCGGGGGCCCGCGGGGCAGCTGCTGTCGGTCGCAGCCCCCGGGGGATTGCAGCCTCTCGGCGCCCCTCCCAGCAGCCGCTCGAAGGCGGCGTCCAGGTCGCGGGCCAGCTGATCGTGATCCGCGTCACCCGCACCGGGCAGGGCCCGTACGACAACCAGGCTACCGGCGGGCAGCCGGTCCAGCCGATCGCGCACGAGATGACGGAGTCTGCGCTTGACCTTGCTGCGCACGACAGCGATACCCACTGCCTTGCTCACGACGAAACCCGCACGTGCCGGGGGAACACTTTCCCCCGACCCGTGCGGGTCCGTTGAACCGCTGCGAAGATGAACGACAAGGAGCGGGCGCCCGGCCCTGCGTCCCCGGCGTACCGCGGTCGCAAAGTCCTCGCGCCGCCTCAGCCGATACTCGGTAGGCAGCACGTCATGGACCTAGGTTGCTGCTCAGGCCGACAGGCGGGCGCGACCCTTGCCACGGCGGGACGCGAGGATCGCGCGGCCGGCACGGGTCCGCATGCGCAGACGGAAACCGTGGGTCTTCGCGCGGCGACGGTTGTTCGGCTGGAAGGTGCGCTTGCTCACTCGGGGGCTCCAGGAATGCTTGTTGTCTCAGGAGAGACAGATGTGGGGCGTCGACTGGCTGTCACCGTGCGCCCACGAGTAGCTCGCAACGCCTAAGTGCACCGCTACACGATCACTTCGAGCGTGATCTTTGCCCATCGGAGGCAGGCGGCAGCAGCCATCGACAACTCGACCTGGTCACGGTACGCGCGGCTACGCCATCCGGTCAAACCGGCTCCTCGGCATCGCCCGCCGACCCCTTGTCAGGACACACTATGCACAGCCTGTGGACAACAACTTGAATCCCCAGGCCCGCCCTGACTACCGTGGCTGAACTTCGATTCCTTCCCGCCCGTCCTGAGAATCACACATTCGTGGGACTGCTGAGAGAGCGTGCCCTGTGGCTGATGTACCTGCCGATCTTGCCGCAGTGTGGCCCCGCGTGCTCGATCACCTCCTCCGCGCGGAGGCCGACGGCATCAAGCCCACGCACCAGGACTGGCTCAGGCGCACCCAGCCACTGGCGCTGGTCGCCGACACCGCGCTGCTCGCCGTGCCCAATGAACGCGCCAAGACCGTGCTCGAGGGCCAGCTGGCGCCGCTGATCGGGGAGGCCCTCAGCCATGAGTGCGGCCGCCCGATCCGGATCGCGATCACCGTGGACGACTCCGCCGAGGAGCCCCCGGCCCAGTCCACGCCGCCGGCGCCTCAGCACCAGTCGTCCCAGCAGCACCACCAGCAGACGCATCAGTCTCAGCAGCAGCACGATGCATACGACGGCTACGAAGCCCGGCACGAGTCCCGGCACGACAGCCGGCAGGGTTACGGACGCCAGGGCGAGGACCTGCCCGGCGTCCGGCCCGCCTATCCGGACTATCAGCAGCCCCGGCACGAGCCCGGCGGCTGGCCGCAGATGGGCGGCGCCCCCGGTCCGCGCGACGACTACGGCTGGCAGCAGCAGCACCTCGGCGGCTACCCCGAGCGTGACCCGTACGCCTCCCCGTCGTCCCATGTCTCGCCGCATCAGCAGCGGCAGAACGACTACCGTCCGCAGGCGCCCGACCGCAACGGTCCGCCGCAGCACTCCGACGGTCCGCGCTCCCCGTACGACCAGCCGCGCCGCGACCTCTCCGAGCACCAGCCCGGTGGGCACACCAGCCGCTCGGGCAACCCCGGGTCCGGCCCCGGCGCCATGCTTCCCGCGCCCAGCGGTGCGCCCGGTCCGCTCGCCGCGCAGCCCGCGCCGGCGACCGGCCCCGGTGAGCCGACCGCACGGCTGAATCCGAAGTACCTCTTCGACACCTTCGTCATCGGTGCCTCGAACCGCTTCGCGCACGCCGCCGCGGTGGCCGTCGCCGAGGCGCCGGCCAAGGCGTACAACCCGCTGTTCATCTACGGGGAATCGGGGCTGGGCAAGACCCACCTGCTGCACGCGATCGGGCACTACGCGCGGAGCCTGTATCCGGGCACCCGGGTGCGGTATGTGAGCTCGGAGGAGTTCACCAACGAGTTCATCAACTCCATTCGCGACGGCAAGGCGGACGCGTTCCGCAAGCGCTACCGCGACATGGACATCCTGCTGGTCGACGACATCCAGTTCCTGGCGAGCAAGGAGTCGACGCAGGAGGAGTTCTTCCACACCTTCAATACGCTGCACAACGCGAACAAGCAGATCGTGCTCTCCAGTGACCGGCCGCCCAAGCAGCTGGTCACCCTGGAGGACCGGCTGCGCAACCGCTTCGAGTGGGGTCTGATCACCGACGTCCAGCCGCCCGAGCTGGAGACCCGGATCGCGATCCTCCGCAAGAAGGCGGTCCAGGAGCAGCTGAACGCGCCGCCGGAGGTGCTGGAGTTCATCGCGTCCCGGATCTCGCGGAACATCCGTGAGCTGGAGGGCGCGCTGATCCGGGTCACGGCGTTCGCCTCGCTCAACCGGCAGCCGGTGGACCTGGGACTGACCGAGATCGTGCTGAAGGATCTGATCCCTGGCGGCGAGGATGCCGCGCCGGAGATCACCGCGACCGCGATCATGGCCTCCACCGCGGACTACTTCGGGCTGACCATCGACGACCTGTGCGGCTCCTCGCGCAGCCGGGTCCTGGTGACCGCCCGCCAGATCGCCATGTATCTGTGCCGCGAGCTGACCGATCTCTCGCTGCCGAAGATCGGCGCGCAGTTCGGCGGCCGGGACCATACGACCGTGATGCACGCCGACCGCAAGATCCGCGCACTGATGGCCGAGCGGCGGTCGATCTACAACCAGGTCACCGAGCTGACCAACCGCATCAAGAACGGCTGAGGCAGGCCCACAGGACGCCCAGGGCGCTCCGGGATCCGATCCCGGTGCGCCCTTCGTCGTACGGGGACCGCCGACCGGCGAGCGCCCCGGCCGCACGGCCTGTCCCGGCTGCTCCGCGCTCCTTCCGCTTCTCTCTGCGGCATCCTGCGCGCTCCCGTCGAGCGCGTCCGTTCGCGGAACGCACCTCTCCCGGACCCGCTTTGGGGCCCCCAGCCCACCACTCCGAGACGCCCCGACGCCGTCCCAAACCTGTGGAGCGCGCCTGCGGCGTTCGATTCCGCGGCGGGACACGGCCTCTCTCCACAGATTGGGCAAGAATCTTCCGTCCACATCCTGGGGAGGGGAAAGTTATCCCTGTGGGATCCACAGGCCGGTGTACTGACGGGGCATCGGAGGAGGTCAGCCGCATGTGGATTTGTGGCCAACCTCCTTCCACAGGGTGTGGACAGCGGATTCGTCCACAGGGCGGCCGACGTCTTGTCCACCGCCCGCCCACAGGCAAGCAGCTGTTGTCCCCAGCGATCCCCAGCTTCTCCACACCGCTGTCCACTGTTCGGCAACACGACACCCGCCCTCACCGGGCCGAGTGAAAGCCGTCACACCAAGGTGGTCGGTTGGGCTGTGGGGAACGTGGGTAAAGCTGGGGATGGCACTGGGGAGAAGTACCTGTCTCCTGTGCATCGGGTGTGCAGAACTTTCGGCGGTCCACAGAACCGCCCGCTTATCCACGGCCGCCACCCACAGGGGCGGTGGACAAAAAATCCGCGTTGACCTGCGCAAAAGCGGTTGTCCACGGTTTCCACAGCCCCTACTACTACGACCACGGATATCTACCGGGGAACTCGTTCGGAAACGGGGCCTGTGCACAAGTTGGCCGCCGGGTGTCCGCCCTCGGCCGAGTCGACTTGACCCCGAGCCGCACCGACTGCCGGTGGCGTGCGTCAGACTGGTCTCCGGCAACCCAGCCGACGACGAAGGCCAGCAGGGCGAAAAGCCAGCAACAGCAGGAGGCGGTTTCCGGTGAAGATCCGGGTGGAGCGCGATGTACTCGCGGAGGCAGTGGCCTGGGCGGCCAAGAGCCTCCCGGCCCGTCCGCCGGTGCCCGTCCTCGCGGGCCTGCTGCTGAAGACGGAGGACGGCACGCTGAGCCTCTCCGGCTTCGACTACGAGGTCTCCGCACGGGTCTCGGTGGACGCGGAGGTGGAAGAGGAGGGCACGGTCCTCGTCTCCGGCCGGCTGCTCGCCGACATCTGCCGTGCGCTCCCCAACCGCCCGGTGGAGATTTCCACCGACGGTGTACGGGTCACCGTCGTCTGCGGCTCCTCGCGGTTCACCCTCCACACCCTTCCTGTGGAGGAGTACCCGTCCCTGCCGACCATGCCCACCGCCACCGGCACCGTCCCCGGTGAGGTCTTCGCCGCTGCCGCCGCCCAGGTAGCCATCGCCGCCGGCCGTGACGACACCCTTCCGGTGCTCACCGGCGTGCGGATCGAGATCGAGGGCGACACGGTCACCCTGGCCTCCACCGACCGCTACCGCTTCGCCGTGCGCGAGTTCCTGTGGAAGCCGGAGAGCCCGGACGCCTCCGCGGTCGCGCTGGTCCCCGCCAAGACGCTGCTGGACACCGCCAAGTCCCTGAGCAGCGGCGACACCGTCACGCTGGCGCTGTCCGGCTCGGGCCAGGGCGAGGGCCTGATCGGTTTCGAGGGTGCCGGGCGCCGGACGACGACCCGTCTGCTGGAAGGCGACCTGCCGAAGTACCGCACGCTCTTCCCGACCGAGTTCAATTCGGTCGCCGTGATCGAGACCGCCCCGTTCGTCGAGGCCGTCAAGCGTGTGGCCCTGGTGGCCGAGCGGAACACCCCGGTCCGGCTGAGCTTCGAGCAGGGTGTGCTGATCCTGGAGGCCGGCTCCAGCGACGATGCACAGGCTGTGGAGAGGGTCGACGCCGATCTGGACGGCGACGACATCTCGATCGCCTTCAACCCCGGCTTCCTCCTGGAGGGCCTGTCGGCCATCGACTCCCCCGTGGCGCAGCTGTCCTTCACGACCTCGACCAAGCCCGCGCTGCTGAGCGGCCGGCCGGCCAAGGACGCCGAGGCGGACGACGCGTACAAGTACCTGATCATGCCGGTGCGGCTGTCGGGCTGACGGCCGGGAGAGCGCGGGCCACGCGGGTGGCGGTCCACCGGTCTGTCCGGAAGGCCGCCACCGCACAACGGCCCAGGCCATGGGCCTTGTGGCGACCGGCGAACCGGGCCCTGATGAGCGGCTGAGCCCACAGGTGTGCGCGGACCTGCGGGCGTAGGCTCGGTCCCGGGTACACCAGCAACGTCTACGTGCAAAGAGGGTCTCTGATGGAGCTCGGTCTCGTCGGTCTCGGCAAGATGGGCGGCAATATGCGTGAGCGCATTCGCCGCGCCGGCCACACCGTCATCGGATTCGACCGCAACCCGGACCTGGCGGATGTCAACAGCCTTCAGGGGCTTGTGGACAAGCTCAAGGGTCCGCGGGTGGTCTGGGTCATGGTGCCGGCCGGTGCCGCCACCCAGTCCACGATCGACGAGCTGGCCGAGCTGCTCTCGCCGGGCGACATCGTCGTGGACGGCGGCAACTCCCGCTGGACCGACGACGAGAAGCACGCCGAGGAGCTGAAGGCCAAGGGCATCGGCTTCGTCGACTGCGGTGTCTCCGGCGGTGTCTGGGGCCTGGAGAACGGCTACGCCCTGATGTACGGCGGCGACAAGGACGATGTCGCCAAGGTGCAGCCGGTCTTCGACGCGCTCAAGCCCGAGGGCGACTTCGGTGCGGTGCACGCCGGCAAGGTCGGCGCCGGCCACTTCGCGAAGATGGTCCACAACGGCATCGAGTACGCGATGATGCAGGCCTTCGCCGAGGGCTGGGAGCTGCTGGAGAAGGTCGACTCCGTCACGGACGTCCGCGAGATCTTCCGCTCCTGGCAGGAGGGCACGGTCATCCGTTCCTGGCTGCTCGACCTGGCCGTCAACGCGCTCGACGACGACGAGCACCTGGAGAAGCTGCGCGGCTTCGCCGCCGACTCCGGTGAGGGCCGCTGGACGGTCGAGGCCGCGATCGACAACGCCGTGCCGCTGCCCGCGATCACGGCCTCGCTCTTCGCGCGGTTCGCGTCCCGTCAGGACGACTCCCCGCAGATGAAGATGATCGCCGCGCTGCGCAACCAGTTCGGTGGCCACGCAGTCGAGAGCAAGAAGTAGCGGACACCGCACACACCGCGGTAACCAGAAGCAGCAGTCAGCAACAGTCAGCAGCAGCCGGGGGAGGTCGGCGCCCAGCCATGCACGTATCGCATCTGTCCCTCGCCGACTTCCGCTCGTACGCCCGGGTCGAGGTGCCGCTCGATCCGGGCGTCACGGCTTTCGTGGGCCCCAACGGGCAGGGCAAGACGAATCTGGTCGAGGCGGTCGGCTATCTCGCCACGCTCGGCAGCCACCGGGTCTCCTCGGATGCTCCACTGGTGCGGATGGGCGCCGAACGGGCGATCGTCCGGGCCGCGGTCGTCCAGGGCGAGCGGCAGCAGCTGATCGAGCTGGAGCTCAACCCGGGCAAGGCGAACCGCGCCAGGATCAACAGGTCTTCGCAGGTCAGGCCGCGGGACGTACTGGGGATCGTGCGGACGGTGCTGTTCGCGCCGGAGGATCTGGCGCTGGTCAAGGGCGATCCGGGGGAGCGCCGGCGGTTCCTGGACGAGCTGATCACCGCGCGCTCGCCGCGGATGGCCGGGGTGCGCTCGGACTACGACCGGGTCCTCAAGCAGCGCAACACCCTGTTGAAAACCGCCGCGTTGGCGCGGCGGCACGGCGGCCGGCAGATGGATCTGTCCACCCTCGACGTATGGGACCAGCATCTGGCCCGCGCGGGCGCCGAACTGCTGGCGCAGCGGCTCGATCTGATCGCCGCGCTGCGGCCGCTCGCGGACAAGGCCTACGACCAGCTGGCGCCGGGCGGTGGTCCGCTGGCGCTGGAGTACCGCGGTTCGGCGGGCGAGGCGATGGCCGACGCCACCACCCGCGAGGACCTGTACGGCGTGCTGCTGGCGGCGCTCGGCGAGGCCCGTAAGGGAGAAATCGAGCGCGGGGTGACGCTGGTCGGCCCGCACCGCGACGATCTGGTGCTCAAGCTGGGGCAGCTCCCGGCGAAGGGCTACGCCAGCCATGGCGAGTCCTGGTCGTACGCGCTGGCGCTGCGGCTGGCCTCGTACGACCTGCTGCGGGCGGAGAGTCCGATGGGCGAGCCCGGAGGGCTCTCGGATGGGGGCGGTGGCGGGCGACGGGCGGGCGAGCCGGTGCTGGTGCTGGACGATGTCTTCGCCGAGCTGGACGCGCGCCGTCGTGAGCGGCTGGCGGAGCTGGTGGCCCCGGGCGAGCAGGTGCTGGTGACGGCCGCGGTGGACGACGATGTGCCGGGCATCCTGACCGGGGCGCGCTACGCGGTGGCCGACGGCGCCGTGGAGAAGGTGACCCCGTGAGCGAGGAGCAGCCCGAGCGGCCGAAGGCCCCGGAGCTCTCCGGGGTGGATCTGGCACGTCAGGCGCTGGTGGCCGCGAAGGAGCAGGCGCGGGCGCGGGGCGCGGCCGCGCAGCAGAAGAAGCAGGCCAGGCGCGGCGGCCTGCGCTCGGGGGCGCGCGCGGACGGCCGCGATCCGCTGCCGCTCGGTGCGGCGATCAACCGGCTGATCACGGAGCGCGGCTGGGAGACCCCGGCGGCGGTCGGCGGGGTGATGGGGCGCTGGCCGCAGCTGGTCGGGCCCGAGGTGGCGCAGCACTGTGAGCCGCAGAAGTACGACGAGGACGCCCGCGTGCTGACGGTGCAGTGCGATTCGACGGCGTGGGCGACGCAGCTGCGGCTGCTGGCCCCGACGCTGGTCGCCCGCCTCAACGAGGACCTGGGGCACGGCACCGTAAAGGTGATCAAGGTGCTGGGCCCCGGTGGTCCGGCACGGCGCTACGGATCGCTGCGCGCACCGGGCAGCAAGGGCCCCGGCGACACCTACGGATGAGCGCCCGGCCCCATGGGTGACCTGCGGAGGACCCCTGTATACCGGTGAGGCGGATGAGACTCCGCTCACGGTAGCCGCCGGTTGACAGTCCGAAGCGCTGAGTGCCCGTGTGAGCGCCCTGAGGCCCCTTCTCGGATATGGGGAGTCGGCGGACGCCAGTTCAGGGCGGCACATGACGACTCAGGTACCTGCAAACCCCCATGAGTGTCAGTGCCACCGGTACACTGGTAGCAATCCCGCCCACTCGCGGAACATGTCGAACGACGCAGCCGCTCCCGCCTGTCCTCCTGGGGTGACCCTCACAGGCGCGGAAGGGCTTGTGCTGTGCCAGAAAGGGCGCTTCGTGGCCGACTCCGGCGACCTCAACGAGAACAACACGGCTTCTACTGAAGAGGGGGTTCCTGTCGGCCCGACGGGCGACTCCGCGGTGGAGAAGTCGTACGACGCCAGCGCGATCACCGTCCTCGAAGGCCTGGACGCGGTCCGCAAGCGTCCCGGCATGTACATCGGCTCCACCGGTGAGCGCGGTCTGCACCACCTCGTACAGGAGGTCGTCGACAACTCCGTCGACGAGGCGCTGGCCGGTCACGCCGACACCATCGACGTGACGATCCTGGCCGACGGCGGCGTGCGCGTCGTCGACAACGGCCGCGGTATCCCCGTCGGCATCGTGCCGTCGGAGAACAAGCCGGCCGTCGAGGTCGTGATGACGGTGCTGCACGCGGGCGGCAAGTTCGGCGGCGGCGGCTACGCGGTCTCCGGTGGTCTGCACGGCGTGGGTGTGTCCGTCGTGAACGCGCTGTCGCAGCGGGTGGCGGTCGAGGTCCGCACGGACGGCTACCGCTGGACCCAGGAGTACAAGCAGGGCGTGCCGACCGCCCCGCTGGCCCAGCACGAGGCCACCGAGGAATCCGGCACCGCGGTCACCTTCTGGGCCGACGGCGAGATCTTCGAGACCACCACGTACAGCTTCGAGACGCTGTCGCGGCGCTTCCAGGAGATGGCGTTCCTCAACAAGGGACTGACCATCTCGCTCAAGGACGAGCGCCCGGACCACGTGGACGAGGACGGCAAGCCGCTCTCGGTGCGGTACCACTACGAGGGCGGCATCGTCGACTTCGTGAAGTACCTCAACTCCCGCAAGGGCGAGCTGGTGCACCCGACGGTGGTCTCGGTGGAGGCCGAGGACAAGGAGCGGCACCTCTCCGTCGACCTCGCGATGCAGTGGAACACCCAGTACAGCGAGGGTGTCTACAGCTTCGCGAACATCATCCACACCCATGAGGGCGGCACCCACGAGGAGGGCTTCCGCGCCGCGCTGACCGGCCTGATCAACCGTTATGCGCGCGACAAGAAGCTGCTGCGCGAGAAGGACGACAACCTCACGGGTGAGGACATCCGCGAGGGTCTGACGGCGATCATCTCGGTCAAGCTCGCCGAGCCGCAGTTCGAGGGCCAGACGAAGACCAAGCTGGGCAACACCGAGGTCAAGACCTTCGTCCAGAAGGTGGTGCACGAGCACCTCAACGACTGGCTGGACCGCAACCCCAACGAGGCCGCGGACATCATCCGCAAGGGCATCCAGGCGGCCACCGCGCGCGTGGCGGCCCGTAAGGCGCGCGATCTGACGCGCCGCAAGGGTCTGCTGGAGACCGCGTCGCTGCCCGGCAAGCTGAGCGACTGCCAGTCCAACGACCCCACCAAGTGCGAGATCTTCATCGTCGAGGGTGACTCCGCCGGCGGCTCGGCCAAGTCCGGCCGTAACCCGGAGTACCAGGCGATCCTGCCGATCCGAGGCAAGATCCTCAACGTCGAGAAGGCCCGGGTCGACAAGATCCTCCAGAACAACGAGGTCCAGGCGCTGATCTCGGCGTTCGGCACGGGTGTGCACGAGGACTTCGACATCGAGAAGCTCCGCTATCACAAGATCATCCTGATGGCGGACGCCGACGTCGACGGTCAGCACATCAACACCCTGCTGCTCACCTTCCTCTTCCGCTTCATGCGGCCGCTGGTCGAGGCCGGGCACGTCTACCTCTCCCGCCCGCCGCTGTACAAGATCAAGTGGGGTCGGGACGACTTCGAGTACGCCTACTCCGACCCGGAGCGGGACGCGCTGATCGAGCTCGGCAAGCAGAACGGCAAGCGGATCCGCGAGGACTCGATCCAGCGGTTCAAGGGTCTCGGTGAGATGAACGCCGAGGAGCTGCGCATCACGACCATGGACACCGACCACCGGGTCCTCGGTCAGGTCTCCCTGGACGACGCGGCCCGCGCGGACGACCTGTTCTCCGTGCTGATGGGCGAGGACGTCGAGGCGCGCCGCTCGTTCATCCAGCGCAACGCCAAGGACGTCCGCTTCCTCGACATCTGAGCCCTGTCGGCCCGTACAACAGCCGCAGCTCGAAAGGACTTTGAACCACCATGGCCGACGAGAACCCCCCTGTGACCCCGGACGGCGTGACCGCCGAGGGCGCGCCCGCCGCCATCGAAGGCGTCGGGATGCGCGTCGAGCCCGTCGGGCTCGAAACGGAGATGCAGCGCTCCTACCTCGACTACGCGATGTCCGTCATCGTCTCGCGTGCGCTGCCGGACGTCCGGGACGGCCTCAAGCCCGTCCACCGCCGCGTCCTGTACGCGATGTACGACGGCGGCTACCGCCCGGAGAAGGGCTTCTACAAGTGCGCCCGCGTCGTCGGCGACGTCATGGGTACGTACCACCCGCACGGCGACTCCTCGATCTACGACGCCCTGGTGCGTCTGGCGCAGCCCTGGTCGATGCGGATGCCGCTGGTCGACTCCAACGGCAACTTCGGCTCTCCGGGCAACGACCCGGCCGCGGCCATGCGGTACACCGAGTGCAAGATGAAGTCGCTGTCCATGGAGATGCTCCGGGACATCGACGAGGAGACCGTCGACTTCCAGGACAACTACGACGGCCGTAACCAGGAGCCGACGGTCCTGCCGGCGCGCTTCCCGAACCTGCTGATCAACGGCTCGGCCGGTATCGCGGTCGGTATGGCGACGAACATCCCGCCGCACAACCTGCGCGAGGTCGCGGCCGGTGCCCAGTGGGCGCTGGAGCACCCCGAGGCCTCCAGCGAGGAGCTGCTGGACGCGCTGATCGAGCGCATCAAGGGTCCCGACTTCCCCACCGGCGCACTGGTCGTGGGCCGCAAGGGCATCGAGGAGGCCTACCGCACGGGCCGTGGCTCGATCACGATGCGCGCGGTGGTGGCGGTCGAGGAGATCCAGAACCGCCAGTGCCTGGTGGTCACCGAGCTGCCGTACCAGGTCAACCCGGACAACCTCGCGCAGAAGATCGCCGACCTGGTCAAGGACGGCAAGGTCGGTGGCATCGCGGACGTCCGCGACGAGACCTCCTCCCGTACGGGCCAGCGTCTGGTCATCGTCCTCAAGCGGGACGCGGTCGCCAAGGTCGTGCTCAACAACCTCTACAAGCACACCGACCTTCAGACCAACTTCGGCGCGAACATGCTCGCGCTGGTCGACGGGGTGCCGCGCACGCTCTCGCTGGACGCCTTCATCCGCAACTGGGTGACGCACCAGGTCGAGGTCATCGTCCGCCGGACGAAGTTCCGCCTGCGCAAGGCCGAGGAGCGGGCGCACATCCTGCGCGGTCTGCTCAAGGCGCTGGACGCCATCGACGAGGTCATCGCGCTGATCCGGCGCAGTGAGACGGTCGAGGTCGCGCGCGAGGGCCTGATGGGCCTGCTGACGATCGACGAGATCCAGGCGAACGCGATCCTGGAGATGCAGCTGCGCCGGCTGGCCGCCCTGGAGCGCCAGAAGATCACCGCTGAGCACGACGAGCTCCAGCGCAAGATCAACGAGTACAACGCGATCCTGGCCTCCCCGGAGCGGCAGCGCCAGATCATCAGCGAGGAACTCGCCGCCATCGTCGAGAAGTTCGGCGACGACCGGCGCTCCAAGCTGGTGCCCTTCGAGGGCGACATGTCCATCGAGGACCTGATCGCCGAGGAGGACATCGTCGTCACGATCACCCGTGGCGGCTATGTGAAGCGGACGAAGACCGACGACTACCGCTCGCAGAAGCGCGGCGGCAAGGGCGTCCGGGGCACCAAGCTCAAGGAAGACGACATCGTCGACCACTTCTTCGTCTCCACGACCCACCACTGGCTGCTGTTCTTCACGAACAAGGGCCGGGTCTACCGCGCCAAGGCGTACGAACTCCCCGACGCGGGACGGGACGCGCGGGGTCAGCATGTGGCCAATCTCCTCGCCTTCCAGCCGGACGAGCAGATCGCGCAGATCCTGGCGATCCGCGACTACGAGGCCATGCCGTATCTGGTGCTCGCCACCAAGGCCGGCCTGGTGAAGAAGACGCCGCTCAAGGACTACGACTCGCCCCGTTCCGGCGGTGTCATCGCGATCAACCTGCGTGAGCAGGAGGACGGCACGGACGACGAGCTGATCGGCGCCGAGCTGGTGTCGGAGACCGACGACCTGCTGCTGATCAGCAAGAAGGCCCAGTCGATCCGCTTCACGGCGACCGACGAGGCGCTGCGCCCGATGGGCCGGGCCACCTCCGGTGTGAAGGGTATGAGCTTCCGCGAGGGCGACGAGCTGCTCTCCATGAACGTGGTCCGCGCCAACACCTACGTTTTCACCGCCACGGACGGCGGCTACGCCAAGCGCACCGCGGTCGACGAGTACCGCGTCCAGGGCCGCGGCGGTCTGGGCATCAAGGCCGCCAAGATCGTGGAGGACCGGGGTTCGCTGGTCGGCGCGCTGGTCGTCGAGGAGACGGATGAGATCCTCGCGGTGACGCTCGGGGGTGGCGTGATCCGTACGCGGGTCAACGAGGTGCGGGAAACCGGCCGTGACACCATGGGCGTCCAACTGATCAACCTGGGCAAGCGTGATGCCGTCGTCGGCATCGCATGGAACGCCGAGGCCAGCCGCGAAGCCGAAGAGGTCGACGGGGGCGACGAGCCCGACGAGACCGAGGCAGATGGTGCCGTGGCCGCGGAGACCGAGGGCGAGCAGCCCGCGGCGGAGTAACACGAGGAGTAGATCGTGAGTGGAGCCACGGGCGCTGCGGCGGGTGGATCGGGAGCTGAGAAGGGCTCCTCGTCCGGACCCGCGACCGTGACGGAGGACAGCGCCCGTGGCTCCGCCGTTTCCGACACCGGCCCCCGGGACGAGGGCTCACATCAAGGGGAACCCGTGACCGATACCCGCCAGCCGCAGCCGCAGCCCCAGGGGAAGGCCGGGAGCGGCGCCGAGCAGCCGTATCAGCCGCCTCAGGCGTATCCCACCGAGGCCGGGCAGAGTGGCGACCAGGCGGTGCGCCGGCCTCGTACGGGCGCCACCACGGCCCCGCGGACCCGCAAGGCCCGGCTGCGGGTGGCCCGCGCCGATCCGTGGTCGGTGATGAAGGTCAGCTTCCTGCTCTCCATCGCGCTGGGCATCTGCACGGTCGTGGCCGTCGCGGTGCTGTGGATGGTCATGAACGCGATGGGCGTCTTCTCCACGGTCGGCGCGACGATCAGCGAGGCCACCGGCTCCAGTGACGGCGGCGGCTTCGATCTCCAGTCGTTCCTGTCGCTGCCGCGGGCGCTGCTGTTCACCTCGATCATCGCGGTGATCGACGTGGTGTTGGCGACCGCCCTGGCCACGCTCGGTGCCTTCATCTACAACCTGTCGGCCGGGTTCGTCGGAGGCGTGGAGCTCACCCTCGCCGAGGACGAGTGAGTCCCTCGTGACAGGGCGTTCGGGAGGCCCCGTGAACCGATTTTGGGAACGCCTCTGAAGTGCGCTAATCTTCTGGTGCAGCGAGCGCGCGGCTATAGCTCAGACGGTTAGAGCGCTTCCCTGATAAGGAAGAGGCCCCAGGTTCAAGTCCTGGTAGCCGCACTGCACAATCGGCCCGGCCGGGGAACTCCCCGGCCGGGCCGATTCGTTGTACGGAGGCGGAAGTTGGCTCGCGGTGCGTGCCTCGGAAGAGGTGTTGCCGACCGCGGGCTAGGTAACCGATCGGTATCGGTCGGTGTGTATCATCGGCCGACATAGGTCCCCTACGTCAACGAAAGACGAGGTCGCGCGGTGAAGAAGCTTCTCCTGGTCGCACTGGCCGCCATCGGCGGGCTCCTCGTGTACCGCCAGATCCAGGCGGATCGCGCCGAGCAGGATCTGTGGACGGAGGCGACCGACTCCGTGCCCGCAGGTTCGGGTGTCTGAGACCCCACAAACGCACAGCAGGTTCGTACGGACCCCGATTGCCTCCGGGCGGTCGGGGTTTCGTGCGTTCTGGGGCGGGCGGGGCGAGCTGGGGCCCTGGGACAGCGGTGGTGCCGAGAGTGGCTGATTGTCGTTGCCGGACCGTGACGGCTATCCTCTTGTGTTTGCTATAGCACACCATTAGCTTGCAATAGCAAAGATTCTGGCTGTGGTGTGACAGCAGGACACAAGGGGGAACAGGGCATGGCACGACGACCACGCCGGGGGGTGGTGGCGTTGCTCGGGGGGCTGGTGCTGACCCTGACCGCCCCCTCACTTCAGGCCACCGCCGCCACACCGGCCAGGGCGCCGGCCGCCGAGGACACCGGGATGGTGATGGTGCTCGACTCGTCCGGCTCGATGGCCGGGAAGGACGGCTCCGGCAGCACCCGCATCGCCGCCGCCCGCAAGGCCGTCGGCACGGTCGTCGACGCACTCCCCGACGGCTACCCCACCGGTCTGCGCGTCTACGGCGCCGACAAGCCCCGGGGCTGTGACGACACCCGGCTCGCCCAGCCGGTCGCCGCCCTCGACCGGGCGGGCCTCAAACGGGCCGTGGAACGCGTCGAACCCAAGGGCGACACCCCCATCGGGCTCTCCCTGCGCAAGGCGGCGGCCGATCTGCCCCGCCCGTCCGGCGGCTCGATCGGCAAGCGCACCATCCTGCTGATCTCCGACGGCGAGGACACCTGCCGGACGCCACCGCCCTGCGAGGTCGCCGCCCAACTCGGCGCATCCGGCGTGGATCTGCACATCGACGCCATCGGCTTTCAGGTCGCGGGCAAGGCCCGCGCGCAGCTGGAGTGCATCGTCAAGGCCGGCAACGGGCAGTACTACGACGCCCCGGACGCCCGGTCGCTCGCCCGCCAGCTCCAGCGGGCCGGTCAACTCTCCGCGGACGGCTACCGCTTCAAGGGCAAGCAGCTCCATGGCACGGCGACCATGAGCGGTGCGCCCCCGATGGCCCCCGGGCAGTACCTCGACTCCATCGGGCCCAACGAGGAGCGCTACTACGCCACCGAGCTGGATGCCGCCTCGACGGCCAACTTCTCGGCGACCGTGGTGCCCCAGCCCGGCGCGGCCGTCGACGACCTCGACGCCCTGCACACCCGGATCGCGTACGGCACCGACGGCGTCTGTCAGTCCACCACCGAGATGTTCGGGCAGCAGGAGGGCGCGACGCCGCTGACCTCGGGTGTCAGCCGGATCCCTGCGCAGAGCGGTACCGGCGTCTGCGACCAGGCCGGACGGTACTGGCTGGTCGTCGAGCGCAAGGCCGCCAAGGGCTCGGACGCCGCCCGGTGGCCGATGGAGCTGACGTTTCACGTGGAACATCCGCTGAAGAAGGGCGTCACGCCCGCGCAATCGGAGCCGGAGTACGGCGCGGGCGGCAAGGACGCCACGCTGCCCACCACCGCCCCCAAGGACGTCACCGGCGGCACCGGCTTCAATGACGCCCGTACGCTGCACCAGGGCGTCTGGCGGGACAAGGTCCTGCCCGCGCAGACCCTTTGGTACAAGGTCCCGGTCGGCTGGGGCCAGCAGCTGCGCTACGACGTGGAGTTCGCCAACGAGCCGACGGTCCGGGGCTACGGCGCCGCTACGTCCTTCGGGAGCACTCAGGTCTACACACCGTTCCGGGCGCCGGTCGGCAGCGGCACCACCGAATTCAGCCCGCAGGTGCCCTACAGCGGGCGGCCGGCCTCGCTCAGCATGGGCACGGTGCCGGTCGCCTGGACCAACCGCTACGAGGGCCACCCGGACGTCATCCCCGTGCACCGCAAGGGCGACTTCTACCTGGCGGTGACGCTGGGCGCCCAGGCCTCCCGGATCGCGGAGAACCCGCAGATCGGCGTGGTGCTGCGGATCGCCGTGCTGGGCAAGGAGAAGAGCGGTCCGCAGGCCGGGGCCGCCGTGGTCGCGGCCGAGACCTCCCGGGGCGATTCCGGCTCCTCGGCGGACGAAACGCCGGGTGGCGGTGGAGGATGGTCCACAGGACGTGTGATGGCGGTCGCGGTCGGCGGTGCGGGCGTACTGCTGCCGGCCGGTCTCGCGGTCGCCTACGGGCGGGCGCGCCGGCGGCCGCGGGCCGACGGCGGGAATTCGGATCCGATGAGGGGTGGCTCGTGGTGACGGGGCGCACGACGTACAGGGGCATAGCCGTGCTGGCGGCGCTCGCCGCGGTGCCGATCCTGCCGGGGACGGTGGGCGTGGCCTCCGCCGAGAACGTGCCCCGTTACCGCATGGCGGAGGGCGCCACGAAGGTCGCGGGCAGCCCCAAGTCCACGGACGCGCCGTCGCTCCAGCCCGGTCTGCACACCGATTCCATCAAGCGCGGCGAGCAGAAGTGGTACGCCGTCAATCTGGACGCCAGGACCAATGCGTACTTCTCGGCCGTCGCGGCGCCCACGCCCGGCACCAAGGTCGAGGACTACGGCGACAAGCTGACCCTCAGCGTCCAGGACAGCAGCGGCACGACCTGCGGTTCGGAGGCGCGGCCGTCCTTCAACGGCGGCGGTATGGCGTACCCGATCGCCGACTACGTCACCCGCCGCGTCGGCGCCGACCGTACGGAGTGCCAGAAGGCCGGCCCGTACTACCTCGTGATCACCCGCGAGGGATCGGCGACCTCCGGACCCGACACCTGGCCGCTCGAGATCAACTACCTCAACGAGCCCCGGCTGGAGGGCAGCACCCCCGCCAAGCCCGGCCACGGCACCTGGAGCACCGCGACCCCGGCACCGCGTACGGACGCCACCAAGCGTGGCGCCCGGGGCGGCACCGGTTTCAATGACGCGGGCTCGGTCACCTCGGGGGTCTGGAAGGACCGGGTCAGGCCGGGTGAGACCCGCTTCTACCGCGTACCGGTGGACTGGGGACAGCGGCTCAACCTGAGCGCCGAGCTGCCGAACGCGACATCGTCCCGAACCTCCGCCTTCCTCGCCAGGGTGCTCGGGCTGGCCGTCTACAACCCGGCGCGCGGCGCGGTCGGCGACCCCAGCTTCGTCTCGTACACCGGGAAACCGGCCGCCGCCAAGGAGTTCACCGCGCCGGTCGACTACGGCAACCGCTTCGACTCCACCGGCTCGGTCAACGCGATGCGGTTCGCGGGCTGGTACTACCTCGCGGTGAGCCTGCACCCCGATGCCGCGCAGTACTTCCCCAAGGGTGCGGAGCTCACCCTCCGGGTGGATGTCCGGGGCACCGCCAAGGCCGGCCCCGGCTACGCCGGACCGGCCGGCGCCTTCTCCGTCACGCCCGAGGACCGGGAGACGGCGCGGAAGGGACAGACCGCACAGGAGGCGGCGAAGAGCGGCAACTTGATGACGGTGGCCTACGCCGGGATCGGCACGGGCGTGGTGCTGCTGCTGGGACTGGGCGCGTGGACGCTGGTGGCACGGCGGTCCGCGGCCGGTGCGGCGGCCTCGCCGGCCGGACCGGCTACGGCCGGCGGGCCAGGCGGACCGGCTGCCGCGGGCGGACCGGGCGGTCATCGGCCCTCGCTGCCGGGACAGTCGACGGACTCGACCCAACAGGCTTCACAAAAACCCCCGTTCGGGCCGCCACAGGGCTGGTAGCGGGTCCCCGACGGGCCTGGTGCACCTCGGCCCCACCGGCCCCGTGGCGGTGCGTCAGGCGGCGATCAGGGCCCATACACCGACCGCGATGCACAGCAACGCCACGATCAGCACCGGGACCGCGACCTTCGCGGGCGGGCCCGGCTTTCTGTACGGGGCGGGGTGTGCCGGGGACGGCATGGTGACGGCGGTGCCCGCCGGGGGTTGCCCGGGGACCGGCAGCGGGCCCGCCGTGTAGGGGCGGGTCGCGGACCGTTCCGGGTGTGCGGCGGCCGTCGGCTCGTACGCGGGCGCCGGGGGCGGCGCCGGTGCCGGTGCCGGGAGCGGTATGCCGGACGAGGCGGGCTGTCCGGTCGGGGGGCCGTAGCCGGTGGGCGTACCGCCATGGCCGAGGACGGCTTCGCCGTGGCCCGTGAAGGTGCCGCTGTGGCCCGTGGGGGTGTCGCCGTGACCGGTGGGCGTGCTGCCGTGGCCCGTGTACGTGCCGCCATGGCCCGTGTACGGGCTGCCCGGCGTGGCCATCGGCATCGGGGTGGGCGTGGGTGTGGGCGAGGTGCTCGGCTCCGGCGGGGCGAGCTGGAAGCTGCCGGTGTCGGACATGGAGACCTGTCCGGTGGCCCCGGTGCCCGTGGTGGCGCCGGCCGTCGCGGGTCCGGACGGGCCTCTGGGACGCAGCGGCCCGTCCGGCCCGAAGCCGGCCGGCAGCGGCCCTATGTGGTCGAAGACCTCGACGATCTCTTCCTCGATCGTCGCGTCCGGCAGCAGCTCGACCGCCGACAGCATCGCCTTCCGCGCCCCGGTGGCCGTCTTGAACCGCGCGTCCGGATCCGGGTGGACCAGGGAGGCCAGCACCTGCCACAGCGGCTCCGGGACGCCCTCGGGCGCGTTCGGGATGCCGTGCTGGGTGAAGTGCCGGCTCATCGCCTCGGCGTCCGGCTTGGTGCCGGTGATCAGATAGAGCGCGACCAGGCCGACCGCGAACAGGTCCGCCGGGAAGTCCGGCTCGGCGCCCAGCAGTTGCTCGGGGGCGAAGTAACCGGGCGTGCCCACCACGTAGTTGGCCTCGGTGAGCCGTGGCTCGCCCTTGCGCATCGCGATGCCGAAGTCGGACAGCCGCAGATGCGGCCGACCGGTGCCGGTGGCCTCCAGCAGCACGTTCGCCGGCTTGATGTCGCGGTGCACCACCCCCTCCGCGTGCACCGCGGTCAGCCCGGCCAGCAGTTGATCCAGGAGCGTGCACACGAACCGCGGCGGCAACGGGCCGTAATCCCCGATCAGATGCGCCAGCGAGCCGCCGTTCACCAGATCCATGGTGAACAGCACCTTGTCGTCGTCCGCGGCCCAGCTCGCCGGGGCCAGCACATGCGGATGGTCGATCCGCAGTGCCTGTTCGCGGACGAAGCGCAGCAGGGTGTGCGCGTCGCTCTGCTGCAGCACCTTGGCGGCGACGTAGCGGCGGCGCCGGGCGTCCCAGGCGCGCCAGACCGCGCCCACCCCACCCCGCCCGATCGGGTCGATCAGCTCATACCGACCGGCGAAGACCTCACCCATTGCGCCCCGTCCGCTGTCCGAATCCGCGACGTCCCCTGTGGCTAACTCTGGTGCGCCTCGTAATGGGCGACCGCGTCCGCGGTGCGACCGGCACCGTAGACCCGGAGGAACTCTGCCAGTTCGGGGTGAGCCGGGGCGAGGGTGTTCGCCGCATCGATGATGTCCCCGGCGTCGGCGACCGACCGCAGCAGCGACTGGATCTCCCGCACCACGCGCCGCACCGTGGTCGCCCCCGTCGACGACGTCTGCTGCGCGGTGTTGTTCAGCACCGAACCGCCCGCCGTCTTCTTGATTTCTTCCATGCGGTCGGTGGCCTCGGCGGCGCTGACGCTGCCGTCGGCGACCTGTCCGGCCAGGTCTTGCAGCGCCTGCACCCGCTGCACCACGGCCGGGTTGCCTATCTTCGCGCGCTGCCCGCTCATCAGCTGGGACAGCATCGGGGCGGACAGGCCGAGCACAGCGGCCAGCCGGGCCTGGTTCAGGCCGAGATCGTCGATGAGACGGCGGAACAGCGCACCCAGAGGCTCCCCGTACCAACTGCGCTGGAGCTCCCGGGCCCGCGCGGTGGCTTCCTGCTGTGCTGAGTCCATACCGTCTCCCCTGTCTCCCCGATCGCTTCGCTGCCGCGAATCTCGCGAAGCATCCTACGGAGAGCAACGGTGCGCGGCGATACCCGGTCGGGAAAGCGGTCGGACACCGGGTACCCTGGTCCGCGAAGGGGCCTTAGCTCAGTTGGTAGAGCGCTGTCTTTGCATGGCAGATGTCAGGGGTTCGACTCCCCTAGGCTCCACTCCTCAAAGCCTTCCCGATCGGCGAAATCGCTGGTCAGGAGGGCTTTTCTGGTTCTGACGGAGAGTTGGCCGCGCGCGGCGCCGGCGATGTCCTCCGTACGCGACCGGGCCGGGACCGCCGCCCTCGCTGGGGTGACGGGCCCGGCCCGGTGAGGTGTCCGGTGCTCCGGTCTCAGGCCGTGCCGCCGCGGCGTTCATCGGCCTCGGCCTGCTTGGCCTGGACGTCGGGGTCCAGCGCGGCGCCCTCGCTGCCGTCGACCGCGCTCAGCCGGCCGCGGTCGCTGACCTCGGTGGGAGCCGGCGGCTCGACCAGCCAGTCCGGGTTGGCCTGCTTGTCCCACCACTTCCAGGCGGCGATCGCCCCGCCGGCCAGGATGCCCAGCACGGTGAGGCGCTTGGCGAGCTTGCCGCACTTGGCCCGGCGGCTGTGCTTCTTCTGGAGCTTGGCGATCTCGGCGGCCGTCACCTGGCCGCGGAGCGCGGCGAGGGCGGCGGCACCGCGGGCGACGGCCTCGTCGCGGACCGGCTCGGCCGCGGCGCGGGCGTGGGTCACCGCGTGCTCCAGCCGCGGTGCCGTGTAGTCGGCAGCCTGGCGGGCCGCCTTACGGGTCCGGCAGGCGGCCCGGGTCGCTGCGGCGTCCACCTTGGGCGGCAGCGTGCCTCGGGCGTGTTCGATACGCGGGTGCAGATGCGCTTCGTACTGCGCACGCGCCTGATGAGCGGCCTCGGCCACCTTGGGAGCCGTTCGCGTGCGGGCCTCGTGAGCGAAGTGCACGGCGGCTTCCTTGGCCGTACCGGCATACGGAGCCACCACCTCCGCTGCGTGCCGCACGCTGTCCTTGGCCGTATCGGTCGCGGCGCGCACGCTTTTCTTGCGGGTCACGGGATCCTCCTCCTCGGTGGCGTGTCCGGGGCTTGGGGGTTGGTCCCCCGTGTCTTCTCTGTCGCCTGTCCACCCGTTTGAAGATCATGCCCGCTCATGGGTCGTACGGCATGTGCGAGCGGGCATCCGGGTCATTGCGGACCTTCCGGAGTCCTGTTGACGACAATGCCACGATTTGCCGCTCCGGGCGCTGGAAATCCGCACGAAAACCGGCAAGAGGTGCGGGCCGGACGGCGCGCACGGGCCGCGCGGAGGCCTTCGGCGGGCCGGTCCATGCGAGGATCAGGAACCGTCAGCGAAGACTTATGGAAGGTAGAACGTGGCTGAGCAGCTCTACGCCACCCTGAAGACGAATCAGGGCGACATCGAGATTCGGCTCCTGCCGAACCATGCACCGAAGACGGTCAAGAACTTCGTCGAGCTCGCCCAGGGCGAGCGGGAGTGGACCCACCCGGCGACCGGGAAGAAGTCCACGGACCGGCTCTACGACGGCACCGTCTTCCACCGGGTGATCAGCGGCTTCATGATCCAGGGCGGCGACCCGCTCGGCAACGGCACCGGCGGCCCCGGCTACGAGTTCGGGGACGAGTTCCACCCCGACCTGGCCTTCAACAAGCCGTACCTGCTGGCCATGGCCAACGCCGGGCCGGGCACCAACGGCTCGCAGTTCTTCATCACCGTCGGGGCCACCGCGTGGCTGACCGGCAAGCACACCATCTTCGGTGAGGTCAGCAGCGAGGCGGGCAAGAAGGTCGTCGACGCCATCGCCGCCACCCAGACCAACCCGCGCACCGACCGTCCGCTCCAGGACGTCGTGATCGAGTCGGTGGCCATCGAGACCCGCTGACCCGCGTCGTCGGCCCCGGACGGATCCGGGGAACCATTGCGCCCCGCCCGGTCGTACATCAGGCGGGGCGCGACGCTCGTCCACGGGCGAAGGCCGGGCGGAAGGCGAAGCGCTGATGCGCCCGGACGGAGAAGAGGACGAGGGACGGATGGACCAGGTGCCAGGCAGCCCGAAGGAGCCGCAGGACGCGCGGGATGACGATGGCCTGCCGGGCTGCCACCGCCACCCGGATCGCCCCACCGGCATCCGCTGCACCCGCTGTGACCGGCCCATATGCCCCGAGTGCATGGTCAGTGCCTCGGTCGGCTTCCAGTGCCCGGAGTGTGTGCGGGGCGGTGTCGGCACCGGTCACGCACCGCAGGCCGCCGCCCCGCGCACGATCGCGGGCGGCACCATCGCGGCCGATCCGCGGCTGATCACCAAGATCCTTCTGGGCCTCAACGCCGCCGTGTTCGTCGCTGTGCTGGCGACGGGCGGTGACCTGAGTCCGCTGGTCAACCGGCTCGATCTGCTCGGGCTCGCCGCCGACCCGAGCCGGTATCAGCTCATCGGTGTCGCCGAGGGCGAGTGGTACCGCCTGCTGACCGCGATGTTCCTGCACCAGCAGATCGCGC
>Ga0207426_1000937_pt1 | contig 29064 bp, 30 predicted proteins | sample AraplaMF_Cvi_mMS_FD_184265 | JGI IMG/M metagenome (GOLD analysis project Ga0207426, IMG submission 184265) | Arabidopsis root microbial communities from the University of North Carolina, USA - plate scrape MF_Cvi_mMS (SPAdes) (version 2) | ecosystem: Host-associated > Plants > Roots > Endosphere... | reverse complement strand
GTCACGAACGGCACAGCACAACCAACGATCGCTGGTCACTCTCGCAACCGCTACAAAGCCCATGCCCGTGATTCGGGTTACAGCATCCAAAATTTTGGGAACAGCGTTGATCTGCTGAACAGCAGTCATGTCGGCGCTGAGATCGGTCATCATTGGAATATAATCAGGGAGCATTGCGGTTCCAAGACCAACGCCCGAAGAGGTGAAACGTTCTCGGAACAATGCTAGGCGGCTGGAGTTACCTGTCGACCTCTAGAGTAAAGTACCCCCATTCGGTGGCTCACAAATTCCTTGTGTTGATAGTCGAAGACGAGTTTCTCATTCGTCTGAGCGCGGCTGAGATGGCGCGCGAGCTGGGTTTTGAGGTCCTCGAGGCCGTGGATGCGGATCATGCAATCGAGCTTTTGGAGACCACCGCCGACATCGCGATCGTATTTTCCGATATCCAGATGCCTGGCTCGATGGACGGCCTGGGACTTCTAGCCATTGTTCGCAACCGTTGGCCTCCGATCGCACTGCTGGTCACTTCGGGCCAGGTAGAACCTGCCGTCGAGGATCTTCCCGCCGGAGCCCGCTTCCTGGCAAAGCCCTATGTGCAAAGGCAACTCGGCCAGCATCTCCATGCTCTAACCGGATGATAGCCAGCCCCCCGTCCCCTGTGTTTTGGATTTCGATGCGGGCCTGCGAAGGTTTGGACCATAGTCAATCATACAGCGTGCTTAAAGCGTCTATTTGGATCAGAAGGACAGCTTACACCGTTGCCTTGGCGGGAGTTCCTAATGCCTGGCGAAATTGGCTTCCGCATAGGAGTGATCGTACTCGGGACTATCCCGGTCGTGTTGGTGATCGCCGTCGTTTTTTGGAAGTGAACCGCCCGATCCGGAGACGCAATCGACTGACAATCTACTTTCGGCAGCAATGGACCAAGATTGATCTGGCTCGGTGGTAAGAAGACTGCTATAGAATGGGTATCACCGCGCGCTTCGTGGCTTTCATCGGTGACTGAGAGCTTTGCGCTCCCGCCTCAACGCAGTGAAGGCGGTAAGATGTCAAAATCCGACAAATTCGAAATCCGTGAGTGGCTTGTGCCGCCGCTATTGGTGCCGGTCTTCCTCGCGCTGCTGATCGCGGTTGTGGCTATATTGTAGCTGCAAGCGGTTCAGTCACCATGCGTTCAAAATGCAAATCGAATGCCTGGAGCAAGTTAGGGCCAATGGGAGCCGATAATGGCAAACACTGCAATCATCAGGGATGCCTACGGCTTTCCGGCAATTTTCGTTGGCTCGAAAACAGGCCGGGACGATGCGCCTTTTGTTTTCGTGAGCGTCGGAGGTGAGGAGCGCCGGATGCGCTACTCGGAGTGGGATGCTCTTCCAATCTGGACCGGCGAGCGTCCTTCTTGGGTCAACAAAGGTGGATCGTGACGGGACCTCCAGTATGAGCAGAACTCGATCCGGTATTCGGACAGCGGCGCTCTTGCTCGCGTCAGGATTAAGCACATCTGCGGTAGCCGCTTCCGTAGCGGAACCGAATTGCAGCGCGATCGAGAGCACGAGTGCCCGCCTCTCCTGTTACGATGCGGCGTTTCCGCCAAAGGCCAAGAAGCCCGCCAAAACGGATAGTGCCCCATCGTCAGGTTACAAGGACCCATTCGTCGCGGAAGAGGCTCGAACCGCCGCAAAGCTGAAGAACATTTGCCGCGGTTGCTGAGCTTCGCCGACCGAGAGCGGACGCGTCCGATTCTTGTGCGCTCCAATTTGAGGGTCTAGTTCGATGACGAACGAGGATGCAAGAGGTCGTCGGACGGGTCGCAAACGAAGGCGAGCCCATCGTTTGGCGGGTGCGGTGTTGGATGACAGAGCCGACAGCTCCGCGAGTTCGCAGGAGCACCAGTTGCGCAAGCAGCGTCTTCTCGACGGGCCCGCGGAGTTTAGGGAAGTTCGAGTCGATCGTTCAGAGAAGACTTCAAGCGACGCTGATTGATCAGCGTTTCTCGCTGTCTAACGTGTTGATGCGTCCCAGAGCGATAACGGTGCATGGAACATCAGGGCATTGAGTATACGGTGGTTCAAACGATCAATCCACCGGGCTGGAAATGGTCGTTTGAGCGAGCCGGCCGGTCATCGAAAACAGGGATCGGCTTCAATCGAGCAGAGGCTATCATCGCAGCTCAACGTGCCATCATCCAATGGTTCAGGGAAAAGCAGCTTCGATCAAATACGCTCGGTCTGCGACCTGCCGATTCTTGAATTATCTTGACCTCGGGCGTTGCCATTCGATGCCGATGTGGCCCTGCGCAAGCCGGACCACATGATTGGCGCCAGGATGAACCATGCTCGGCATACGGCATCGCGGTGCTGACCACAGGCACTTTGAATCTGCCAAAATTGGCATCGGCTTGTCCTTGGTCTGTCCGTTTCCATGATCCGTTAAAAGACTCGCATTTGGTGCGAGCCATGCGCCTAATGGCGCCTGCCTAACGCTCGTATCCGCGCGTTGAGGCCGGAGGCCATAGGATGAGTCACGATGAGAAGAGATCCCCTCGCCGAGATGCCCAAGCGAACAGAGAACGCCTTGCGGTCGCACATCGCAAGGTGGTCATGGAAGAAGAGGCAAAAAAGGCCGCTGATGTTCGCGAAAACATGGAGCGCCTCAAGGAACAACGGTTAGCCAAGGAAGCACAAGGGGCTCGGACAGCAATCTCCAAAGCAAACCAGCCTACAGCGTTCAAGCTAAGACGATTTAGATAAGAGGATGCGGACAAGAACGCCCGCCGCCTGTGTCCAAACGAGACCGAAGCATCAAAAAAACGGACGCCGGTGCACGAACGCAGATCCGTCATAGCGAGCGAAGCGTTAAGGTCGGACCCTTGCGGCCAGGCTTTTCGTTTGAGTTGTCCTAATCCGCCTCTGCGGGTGTCGCTTGAACCTTCGACCGCGCCGCACCGACACATAAGAACGGGATTTTACAATCTCCTTCCCGGGGCTGGTGAGACCGCCGTCCGCGCTGGATTTAAGCGGGCGGCGTTATTGCTTCTGTAATCTCCGCAGACATTTCCGTGTCCTAATTCGGTTTGTGGGATGTCCCGATTGGGACAGCACTTGTCGATGTCGAAGCAGTCGACCTCGTGCAGGTCGTGGAGGACGTCGGCTGGCGCGGTGTCAGGATCGAACGCGACCGGCAGGGCGGGCCAAAGGAAAGCCTTTCGACTATCCGGTTTGAACGGGGTACGCTGATCCCGCTCGGGGATCGAGAGCGCCTGCTCTAAATGCACGGCGAAGTGAAGCGCGCGTTGCCGAACGCTCATACTACCAAGGAGGTCGTAGCACGCCGCGCCCTATCCGTCCGATCCGCCACGCGGGCCATAGTAGTTGGGACGAAACAGCGCGTTCGGCCCTCGCTCTCGCGAAGTTGGATCGGAACAACGACGCGCTGTACGACATGCAGCCGGTGAGGATGGCCTACGCCAAGGTTCTCGCGCGCGTCGTGAAGCGCGGATGGACGGGCTCGGTTCGACACCCTATCAGTTTCGCTTCTTCATGTAGCGAAACGGCCGAAGTCGGTCGTCTGCATCGTCGGGGCGTCTGAGTGAATTCAAGGAGCGTTCGCCCACTGAAGGCACGGTTCGGAGATAGTTGCAGATTGATCGGTATGGGAAACCAAGGGGTGCGACCACTTTCTTCGATATCCTGTTTACAGACTAGCGGTTTCATAAATCGAGGTCGGCGGTTCAATCCCCTCAGCCGGCACCAGCGTTTACAAAAACTTAGCCCTTGATGCAGCCCGAATCTTTTTCGGAACTCGGAGCTAATGCGCCATAAGGATACATGGGGCTACATGCAAGGTAATGAACAACACCCGGATCAGCAGCCCCCTCAAGCGATCGATTGCCCGACGATTCTAGCGATACTCCCGCACGAACCTCCCATCGCCAGCGGCTGTCCCAGTCGTAAACGAATTCTGAATCGTCAGGCAAATTGTTCGGGGGACTACCAACGTAAAATCGCCGGATACTTTTCATATGAGAACACTTCCCAATACGAACTGCCCTGACGCGCTGGTTGCAGTGACGCTGGCGCTGTTTGCGGCCTCTTCGGTCAATCTCCTGATTTACTGCTTCATGAGCTAGTTGCGCTCCAAACACTGCGCAGCCCACTTTCGCGACGAGCGTGACTATGCCGGCGCCCAGCGCTGGGCCACACACAAGGTACGATCGAAGCTTCGCTAGGACGACAATCCGCCGAGACCCAGCATGTCCGCGGCATCTAATTGGCGTTGCCCAGTACCCAGCCGAGCACTCGGGCACGGAAGCCGCCCCCCTGGCGAATTTCGAGGAACCTGAGCACCTCCGGACAATCATTTGCCGCAACTGCCGCACCCAACAAACCTTTGGCCGCGCCTTCGGAGATGCCGTCTTCATAACGAACCAGGCAATCGAGCACGGTTAAGAACTCGCCATTGGACTGCGTCAACCGCACGATGTCTTCAATAAGGGTGGGATACTCCGCGCGGATCGAGGCGACCATGGCGAGATCCCCACGTTCAATTTGCTCGACGATCAAGGCGACATCAGCGCCTGACATGGAAAGAAGCTTGGAGAGTTCGAGCAGCGCCGGATTCGAAACGACCGACAAGATGGTCGATCGCACATTCTTGGTGTCTTTCTTGTCATCGACGATCGCCTGCGCTACCTCATACACAGTGCGCTTTGCGGCCTCATCCGCCGGCACCTCGACGACATACTGTCCGAATCCGTCCGCTTTTCGCTGCGCCCGGTACTTGCGTTTCTCTTCGGCCGCCTCCGAGACTTTCTTCTTCGCGCGAGCGACGCGGACATAAGCCTTTGTCGGTTCCAGGCCGAACTCCGCGACCTGCTCATCAAACTGAGCTTCGCTACAGAAGTCCGCTCCATCGCCTTCCTCGAAGGTGCCGCGATTATTTCCAGACGTCGCTCCAGCGCCGGCATGAATCGTCATGTGCAGGACTAGTCCCGAGACCAGTCTCCCTATGCTTGGCCGCCGGAACGCCAAATGCATCGCGCAAGCGGAATGCCGCGCTGCGATCGACGTGCCAGAGGCTCGTTTCAGATGTTTTTCAGGGGTGCGCGAAGCCGTTTTGCCGGAGCGAAGGCCAATTGATGGAGAAGCCTTCACCGCCTTCCGTCACTGAGTGACACCGGATCGGAAACTTCCGGCGAACCTCTCCATGGCCCGCACGACCGCCCTCGGGAGCGGTGGACACGCCAAATATGGAGCGCGCCTCTCCACAGGCCAATGCCTCTCGCAAAGTATGGTTAAGCGGCGTTAATCGCCGGAGCATTTCGAGACCCAGTCACAGCGGCCCGGCCCGATCCGAAGACCAGAATCGCGACGCTGATCTTTGAGGAGCTCTGCCACTCTGCCAAGAAGTCGGTTCTCGAACGCATTCGAGGTGAAAGTGATGATCTCCCTTCACCAGCATTAGGACTAGTCCAAGGACCAGTCTCTGCAATTTGGATCAGAGAAATAAGCGATGCGCGATGCAAAGTACCCACACGCAGCGCAAGCAAACTCGCCGACAACAAAAAATTTTTGTACACAATTTTTGCAACTCGCTGTGTCTCGCCTGAAATTCTCAGCGAGTGTCCACAAATTTGCGAATCCTGACGGATCTTGCAGAGAACGATGCAGCTGGCATGATGCCACTGCGCGACGTGCGCATGCTGCGTAGACCGGAGCAAAGTATGGAAGTCCGCGATCGGCATTTGCAGAGTCTGGAATCTTCTCGCTCGGTCGAGGAGCTTCAGCGCGCTGTTGCGCATCCCCGGCCCTACGCCTTTCCCAAACTCGGCGCAGTTCAACACCTCAACGCAGCCGGCGAAGACTCGCAGCCGTCGAAAGACCTTCCGAACGCTCCCGCATTGGACCTCGCTCAGGAGATCAACGAGCCAAATCCAGCGACGTCCGCCGGCGAAACATCTGATGCGACGTCGTTGCTGCTTAATCCTTTCGAGACTGCGCTTATAGCAGAACCAAATATACCAATGGACGCATTCAAGCTCGTGGATCTAGCAGATATCTCGACCTGTCATCGGCTCCGTGGCGTCGTCGGCGAATTCATCCCGATCATGATCGCCTCCCTGTCTACTCACGGCATCATCCAGCCTCCGGTCATCCGACCAAATCCAGCGAACCCAGACAAATTCCTGCTCGTCACCGGACTGCAGAGGGTCAATGCCGCCGTCGCCGCCGGCGCGGACAAAATCCATTGCCGCGTAGTCCGACTGAGCGATGACGAAGCGGAATTTTGGGAAATCGACGAGAATCTCGTTAGGAGCGCTCTCACTCCGGCGCAAGAAGCGCTCTGCATCGATCGCCGCCGGGCACTCCACGAGCGGTTGTACGGCAAGGCCAAGGCCAGAGGGGCGGCCGCAGCGAACCTCGCCATGGGCCGAGACGCATCCGCCAAATTGGCGGATGCGTCGCCCTCCTTTGTCGAGATCACGGCAAAGAGGGTTGGGAGGTCGGCGCGGTCGGTCCAGCGGGCAGTTCAGCGGGCCGCTCAGAACGGACGCAGCGATCTGGAGCGTGTTGTCGGTTCATCGTTGGACGTGGGTACGGAACTCGACGCGCTGCCTATGCTACCGTCGGCCACCCGTGCAGCTCTCATAGAGCAGGCCGCCGCCGGTCAACAGGTCTCGGCGATCCAAGTCGTCGCCGAAGCGGAAAAATCACCTGTCGAGGACGGGAGCCCGAGCGACAGCGCCGTGTCGCGCAATAGGTCGCGCGCCCGACTGGCCCCGGCCCAGCCGGGCGACGAACGGATTGAGCGCCGCGACCCCTTCCCGGGCCTGGTCGCGTTGCAGACGGCCTGGCGCAAAGCGCCGATTCAATCTCGTGAAAGATTTCTTGCCTGGATTGATGAAATCAAGGCTGCGCCCGCCACGGGCGAACTCAATTCGTTCGAGCATTCTAGCCACGAGGATAGCCAATGAGCCTCCAAGCAACCATCTGGGGATGGGCTCGATCCAATGTCTCCTCCACCGAGAAGCTCGTTCTCCTCGACCTTTGCGACCGCGCCAACGCCAACAATGTGTGTTGGCCTAAACAGAAAACCATCGCTGAGCGAACCCGTCTCACCGAACGTACCGTTTGCTCTGCGCTGGCTCGTCTCGAAACCCTCGAACTCATCCGCCGTCAGCACAGACCGATTGGCCCCAAGCGCACGTCTGACCTTATCACCCTCTGCATTCATCCGCTCGCGCCGCCGCCGACGGCGGCACCGCCGACCGGTCCGACTCCGGACGACGTGCCTCCGTGCCCCACACCGAAACATGAAGCTGCTTCCGGTGACCACCAGAACGACGTTCGGGTGTCTACCGGAAACAGTTTCAGCGTAATCTGTAATGATGAACCACCCAGACAGAAGCAAGCCACTCCGCACTTCCTCGAACCGTTTCCCGAACCTGGGCGCCCTGACCTAGAGGCAATCATCCACGCTTCCCGCACCATCAACGAGATCGCAACAGAACTCGGGTCCGCAATCGACTGGTCGGCTCCAGGTATCAACAACCTGACACTAGTTGCTACCTGGCTGACGCAGTTTGACGAACGCGAAGTAACGACCTGTCTGATCAAGGTCGCCCGCCGAGTTGGTAAGGGCTCCGCACGAATTAGCTCCTGGAAATACTTCGAAGCAGAAGTCCAAATCTCGTGCCGAGCTGATCCGGATGATCCCCGCTAGGTTTGGTCGCGGATACAAGCGCTCGGCTCGGTTGATCAACCACCACAGCGAGACACCTCTCACGGTCGCGCGGAAACCCGCGCTTCAGCTTCGTCAGTGACCATCTCTATGCGGCAAGCGGCTAAGCGGCGTTTCGTCCCGTCGGCGCCCGTCGCCGGACAGCCGCCATAACAGCAGCGCTCAAGGTATTGGCGGCCGCCACGCAATCGTCATTGGCCCAATGCCGCCAGGTACCGGCGTAATCGCGCCCGGCCAAGTTGCGCGCACGATACAGATACGGGCTGAAGCAGATCGGGTGCCAGATAGACCGGCAGGCCGTTAGTGTTCACCACCGCGTGAATCTTGCTGGTCAGGCCCCCTCGCGAGCGACCCATATCTTGATTATTGTTGTCGGTGATGCAGGCTCCGTGCTGGTGCACGCGGACGACCGGGTGTCGATCATCTGCACCGCCGCGTCATGACCGGCGGCCAGTGCATCCATGATCCGGTCCCATACGCCGGCCTGCCGCCAACGAACGAAGCGATTATAGCAAGTGGTGCGTGGATCATAGGTCTCCGGCAGATCGCGCCAGGGAGCGCCTGAACGCAGAACCCAAAAGATACCATTTAGCACGCGACGGTCATTTAAGCGCCGAACGCCGCGCGGCTTGTTCGGCAGCATCGGTTTGATGGCGGTCCATTCTTAATCGCTGAGTTCGTAGCGCATGATTCGAGGCTCCAGTTTCGAAGCTTGAATCACGTCTCGGGCAGAACCATCAACCGGCAACGCCGGGTGGGAGTGCCGCCAATGCTCTGAATGTACTTCCGCTTTCGGCGCAATAACGGACATGGCCGCCCCTGCTGCCGGCTCGACCCGGTCGCGAATGACCCTTAGCGGACTCAAGGCCCTGCGAGCCCCGTGGCTTCATCGGCGGCCGCTAGCCAACTCTCGCGGGAGGCGGCGAAGCCGCAACTACTTTAGCCAGTTGCCCGTCTCTCGGCGCACTTTCTTGAACATTCCGCGCAGCCCGGCCCGCAAGCCTGTCGCGCGCTGCAAAGTTTTGCAGCTCCTCCAGCCAGCCATTGCCACTTTACGGCAATGTCGACTAACTCGGCTTGGGCGACCGGATTGCCGATCGCTTTGCGGGCATCAGCTTCAGTCTCGTCTGCGATTTTGCGCAGCCTTGCTATCGCTTCGATCATTTGCTGCATCCAGTTGGTGTTTCGCCAACATGTAAGTGCCTCGACTTTGATACAATTCCGGAGAAATGCGGAACCGAGGGGACTGGTAAACAGTCAGTTTCATTAATTATCTCGCAGTTCGTCATCCGCCTCTGACTTTTAACCGACCTCCCAGGCAGTTCGCCGCTGGATTCCGATAACAGCAGGGCGGCCTCTGTTCGGCTGGAATTTTCCAGTTCTCCTACGTAGAACCAAGCCAATAAGCCTTTGGGAGGGAAAGCCATGCGAAGAAGCGTTTTGGCCATACTCGCGCTTGTTATCGGTGCAACCTCTGTGCTCGCACAAACTGCGCCAACCAAAATGTCGTCCGATCAGGCGCGCGAAGAGCATGCCTACGCGATCGGAGTGCGGACCGCCATCTGGGGGCGACCCTTCGTCGACAACGTCCACACGCTCTACGCAGGACTTAAGGCTGGTGCGGTCGGACTAATTACTTCCGCAAGTTTCCTGATCTGAAGACGGCCGCCGACAAGTTCGTCAATACGCCAAATAATGTCTCGATCGACGGCTATGCTTGTGCCGACCTTAGCAGCGAGCCGGTGGTGGTTCGCGTGTCGCCTCTGACTCAAAGCCGTTGGTACATCGTCCAGATCGGCGACTACTACGATCAAGTCGTTTACAACATCGGGGGAAGCAAGGGACCAGAGCCTGGCTTGTTTCTGCTCACCGGGCCAGACTATCACGGGCCGGTTCCTCCGGGCATGAAGCTGATCAAAGTCCGTACCCAATTGGGGGTGATCGCTAACCGCGTGTTCGTCAACGGCGAAACCGATCTACTTGCAGCTCGCGAGGTTCAAGCAGGGTTTCTGGCGCTGCCGCTTTCGGTGTTTCAAAAGCAGGGCCTTCGCTTCGACATCCCGAAGCAGTACGATTTCGCTCGGTTCGAGTTCAAGCCAACGGCGCCGGAGCCTCTCCGCGTGTTCGACACTATTGGCTTCGGTATGAAGACATTCCTGTCGCGCAGCGACGACTTCGGCGACTCAGACGTAGCTGCCGCACACCGCATTGGCCTCAGTGTCGCCAATGGGTTTGAATGGCAAAGTCTTGACGAGCCGACCAAGCGAGGTCTCGCACGAGCGGCGACAACAGCATCTGCGATTATTGAAGACACGTATATCAACGCGGCCGAGACCGTGAGGGGCTGGCGCTACACCATGGGCGGGGGGCGAGCCGGTTTTGACTACGCCTTGCGTGCAGCCATGGCGGCTAACCTGACGGGGGCAAACGTGCCAGAGGAAATTCTCTATCCAAACACGCGCGTGGACGACCAGGGCGCGGCACTCTCTGGCGCGAACAAATACGTCCTTCAGTTCGACAAGGATAAAATCCCACCCGTGTCGGTGTTCTGGAACCTCAACATGTACGACGAGAAGGAGTTTTTCATCGAGAATGACTTCAAGCGCTACAGCATCGGCAGTACGACTGATGGATTGAAGAAGGGTGGCGACGTTCGGTTACAATCTACATCCAAAAAGATAATCCCGGCCCCGACAAGCAATTGAACTGGCTCCCTGCACCCGCTGGCAACTTCAATTTGACAATGCGGCTGTACGGGGCACAAACTCCCGTCTTGGACGGTTCGTACCGATTGCCCGGAGTGAAGCGAGTACCGTAAGTCTGCTCTTGGCCCATCGCGTCATTCGTGGCATTGCAGCAATTCGGTCGCTATTGATACATAGCGGACTCTAGCGAGCCGTCGCCCCCCGGCGCGTTTATGGGTTCACGGCCTAGGTCAGATGGTGCGGACGAGCGGCATCCACGAGTGCCTGTGATCTGACCTCGCTTTCTCCAGTGTCTCAATTGGACGACGGCACGAGAATCACAGACAAGAGTCGAGGTCCCGCAATCTGACAACTGGTCCCCGATGGGTCGACCCGGCAAAAAGGCTCCCGCTACCCTCGCCCGCAATGCGCGGATGTTGGGCGAAAACGTGCGACGGCTGCGATATTTGGCGGAGCTGTCACAAGAAGATCTTGCTGAAGCTGCCGATCTTCGCCAAGCTTTGATAAGCGAAATCGAACGAGGCGAAGCGAACCCTAGGTTGGAGTCGCTGACGAAGATCGCCGACGCTCTAAAAGTGCGCTTGACCGATCTCTTCGACTCTAAGCAATAGCGGCCCAACCTCTTCCTCAAAGCGACTGTCATTCGAAATCTAGCGCCGCCCCCAACCGCATATTGACATCCCTATTTTTATACGTTATAACGTATTAACTTAATGCGAAGTGCCGCGTGCCGATGGAGAGAGTGAATATGCCGATTGATCCCACCCTTGGCTTGTTGACCACCGATGAAGCCATCTCGCGCGCAGCGAAGCAGGTCGTGGCCAGCGCGCTCGATGCGACCTCCTCGATCGATCCGATCATCGGCGCCGAGTTCTCCCGCGCATTCTCCTTCTTCGGACTGGTCGTACAACGCCATGGCCTCCTGATTCAGCGAGTGCTGGCCGACATCTTGGCCTCCAGCGGCCGGTTCGAAGTGTTGACGGAAAGCCCCATCCCGATCACCGCCGCCGCTCTCGATTTACTGGCGTCGGAAAACTCCGAGAAGGATCTCTCCAGCATCAAGCTCAAATCGGACTCCCGTGTGGAGCGGTCCGTGATGGTGGACATCATCGTCATCGACGAAACCAAGCGCTGGGCCGGCGTCTACGACGTGAAACGCGGGAATGGCGAAACGACCTGGAAGACGCGCAAGCCGATCGAGAACGACCTGCGGGCGGTGCGCCTAGTCCTTCAGTCCCATCTCAAGAAGCTCGGATACGACATCGACCACGTCGACTCCGCGGTCATCGACTACTACGGTTCCTCCGGTTTCCCCCGCAACATCAAAATTAGCGGCGGCGAGCTCGATCGTCATTTCGGTGTTCCCATCGCTGACAAGATCGACAACATGACGGTGGCCCTCCGCGACGAGGTGCACGCGGGTCTGCTCCAGATTCTCGAACCGATCATTTGCAAGCTGACCGTGGTGCAGACGAAGGTCTCCGCCCAACAGTCGGCGCGCGCAACGCCGGAGGGGGCCGTTCGGGTTGCCGACATTCTGCAGGCCCGGCCTCGCGGTCCCGACCAGTGGCAGTCCGGCCTCGCGCGCTAGTCAGCCCCTAACTCGCAATCGTGGCGCAGGAGTTCAACGATGGATGAAGCAAAGGCCGATAACACGCAGGAGCGGAATGGTCGCCACCCGAGAGACCCCCGTTTGGCTGTCGCAGGGCAAGCTGGCAAGAAGTTGCCGCTCAATCTGGGATGGGGGCTTACGCGGTCCGCTTCTTGGCCGTATCAGCCCGACCAAACGTCACCCCTGGCATGGTGGCGCCGGTTACCGCCGTATTCGTTTCGCGATGCCCAGCGTTCGCTGTTGCGCGCGACGCTCGAAGATGTCCGCGTCCTCCGCGGCGGGGATGACCTCGCCGCCGCTCTTCGTGGCGATGCAGCCGCCGCCGTCGGCGCCGCGTTGGGCCTGATGCCGATCACGGAGGTCACGTTGCCGGTCGACGTCACCATGTCCTGGCTGCTGTACACGGCGCTCAAGCATGATGCGACCGCCGCGTTGGTCATGTCGCAGATCGTTGGTCTCACCGATCTCGGCCACGAGTTCGCGATCGAGCTCGCGGGATCCTGGTTCAAATACGGCCGCCGGCATTCGGACGATCCCTGCAGGTTCGACTTGGCGGAAGACGTCCTTATGATCGCATTCCAGCAGCATCAGAACGGGGATCATGAAGCATGAAGGTTCAGGTCTTCTCGGACCTTCATGTCGACGTCCATCCCATCAAGCCGATCTCGATCGCCGCAGGCGTCGACGTCGTGGTGGTGGCCGGCGACACTTGCGAGGGCGTCGTCAAGGCGTTCGAGCACTTGCGGCGCATCGTGCCGATCGAGATCCCGATCGTGATGACGCTCGGTAACCATGAATACTATCGCCGCTTCATCCCCAACGAGCTCGCTCTCGCGCACGCTCACGCACCCGCGTACAACGTCCACGTGCTGGAGAACGCCACGGTCAAGATCGGAGGAGACAGGGGCATCCAGTTCATCGGCGCCACGCTTTGGACGAATTACGAGGCATTCGGCGAAGCTAAGAAGACTGCGGCGATGAACGCCTGCTCTTCCGGCATGAACGACCACCGCTTGATCGGTTGGCAGAAGCAACCGTGGCAGCGATTCCGGCCCCGTGAGGCGGCTATCATGCACCATCAGTCGGCCAGGTATATTGACCAGGCGCTCGCAAGTGCAGCGGCCGATCGCTGCGTTGTGGTCACCCACCACGCAGTGCATTGGAACTCAGTCGATCCGATTTACGCGAACGACCTGCTGACGGCCGCCTTCGTCTCGAACATGACGGCGTTGATCGAGAAGCACCAGCCCGCTCTTTGGATTCACGGACATGTCCACAACTCCTCAGATTACCGCGTAGGCAAATCGCGAATCCTCTGCAATCCACATGCCTATGGCAACGAGAATCCTGCATTCAACGGCGAGCTTGTCCTTGATGTCGGAACGTAAACTGCGCCGCCGATTCAGAGAATAAGCGACTTGTCATGACCGACAACAAGAGCCCGACCAAGCCGCATACCGTGCCGCCGGCACGCACGTTCCCGCGGCCGCCCAAGGGGCAAATGCCGGGGACAACCCCCGCTCAAGGCTTAAGCACGGCCCGGACCGACGCCACCAATGCGGGCAGCCGCGAAAGGATCGATGCCGCGACCAATCCGCAAATCGTCTGTCCCAACTGCAAGACGCAGATCCCGGTGACGGACGCGCTCGCCGAACCTCTCGTCGCCGACGCCCGCCGCCGTTTCGAACAGCAACTCGCGGCCAAGGAAGCAGACTTCGGCCGCCGTGAGGCTCAGCTTCGCGAGGCGGAGGGCGAGCTCAGCAAAGCGCGCGAGACCATCGACGAGCAGGTGGCGGCGAAACTGAAGGCGGAGCGCTCCTCCATCACGGAGGCCGAGGCCAGGAAGGCGCGACTTGCCCTGGCCGACGAAATTACCGCGCGCGACCAGCAATTGACGGACATGCAGCAATTGCTGGCGACGAACACCGAGAAGCTGGCCGTGGCACAGAAGGCCCAGGCGGATGTGTTGCGCAAGGAGCGCGAGCTAGACGACGCTAAGCGGGAGCTTGATCTCACCGTCGAAAGGCGGATTCAGGACAGTCTCGCCGGCGTGCGCGACAAGGCCAGGTTGGAGGCGGAAGACGCGCTCAGGGCCAGGGTCGCCGAGAAGGAGGCGCAGATCGCAGGCATGCAGCGGCAGATCGAGGATCTGAAGCGTAAGGCCGAGCAAGGATCCCAACAGCTGCAGGGCGAGACTTCGGAACTCGAACTCGAGGCCCTGCTGCGCGCGAACTTTCCCGGCGACCTCATCGATCCGGTCCTCACCGGCCACAACGGGGGCGACCTGCTGCATCGCGTACTTGGCCCCGGCGGCCAAGTGTGCGGCACCATCCTCTGGGAATCCAAGCGCACCAAGAACTGGAGCCACGACTGGCTCGCCAAGGTCAGGAACGACCAGCGTGCCGCGAAGGCCGAAATCTCGTTGATCGTCTCCAGCGCCTTGCCGAAGGGACTTGAAACCTTCGACGTCATCGACAACGTCTGGGTGGCGGCCCCCCGCTTCTCGATCCCTCTCGCCACCGTCCTGCGCCAATGGTTGATCGACGTCGCGGCCAGCCGCACCGCTCGGGAAGGTCAGCAGACCAAAATGGAGCTGGTCTACGCCTACTTGACGGGCCCCCGCTTCCGCCAGCGCATCGACGCCATCGTCGATCGCTTCACCGACATGCACCAGGACCTCGACCGCGAGCGCAAGATGATGACCCGCCTCTGGGCCAAACGCGAGGAGCAGCTTCGCGGCGTGCTGGACTCGACGGCCGGCCTCTACGGCGATCTGCAGGGAATCGCCGGCCGGGCGATGCAGGAGATCGAGAGCTTGGACGTACTGATGATCGAGACGAAGGGGGAAGCGGCGGAGTGAATGTCACACTGACAAGGAAGCAGCTATTTAGCCTTGTAAGGAAACCCGGATAGACCGCCTGACGGATCGGTGTCGGTCAGCACAAGACCAATAAGGTCATCGACTTCGAACTTGGCGCTAAAATCCTCCGTCGGAAGCGCATCTGAATTGAGCGTCAGAATGTACTGAAAGCCGTATTTCTCACTCATCTGGCGCGCCAGTTCGATCGCATGCGCTCTCTGCCTTGGATCGACGCCGTGAATTAGAAATCAATGCCAAGACCGCGCTCGCGGGCAAACAAGACAAGCATGAGATCGTAGCAGAAAATCTTCATCTTTCTATTGCCTTCGCTCGATCCTCCATCAATCTCAACGTCATATCGATAGCCAGTATCATCTATGTCAATGAGCAAGCGACCGGGCGTTTTATAAAGATGCTCCGAATTGTCGGCAAACAAGCGCAAAGCTTTCGACCATACAGCGCGACGTTCCTCATAATCGAGATCAGCTGACCGCTTACGATGCCCCCACTTAGCTCCCCTTCGACCGTGCCGCTTTGTTGCAGTAGAATGATCACTCACATCGCTGCGCGTCAACTGCCGGTAGTATCTGAATTACACTTCAAAGTCCAAGCCTGTGCGAAACGAAGGGGCGCACTAGACTATTGGGTTGGAAGGCCAGCGCGTAACCGCCCAGCTCCGTTGCACAAATGCGGCCCTGCACCACGGCGCCGAGCATCCCGCCTGCCACAACGCACCCCAGCCCGCAGAAGCCCGCTCGAATAGGAGCGCCTGGAGCGGACGGCACAAGATCGATGACCCCTGAGAAGAGTGAAGAGACCCGCTCCAAGAAGCATGCCGACCCCGTCTTGAGGTTGAGAATAGGCGTCTCTTGGCGCGCGCGCCGGCTGGACTTGGCGGGATAGCCCTTCGACACTGGCGCACTCGAACAGAGGTGATGATCCTCGAAGCCTAACCCGAGACAACCGCCCCCGCGGACCGTGCCTTTGATGCCCCTCTCGCCTTCTCTTCCGGCAACCTATTCGCCAAGGCAGCTTTTCGCATTTCAACTGCCTTCGCCAAACGCGGGTCCTTCTTTGCAGCTTCGTAGGCCGGCAACACCGCTTCCATCCAAATCAGCATGCCTTCAGCCTTGAACACGACGCGGTCGGCGGCGCTGTAGACGGTCTGGGTAATGGCAGCGACCTCGCGCGACATCTTGTCGGCGCCGCTCACGCGATGGTCCAGGAGCGCGGATGCATATGCACCTTCGCCGAAATTCTCAAAGAAGCTTGTTACAGACCGACGCTCATCATGAGGGGCAATCCGGTTGGGCAGCCCAACGATAGTGAGCAGATCCGGCCATCCCGGTTTGCGTCCCGCCAGGGCGGCGAGCGCGTGATTGAGGGAAGAAGGGGTAATCGCCTTATCGATGTGAGCCGGCACGCCATTATCGTTACGTTGTTTGGCAGCGAGAGCACGCACAACATACTTGTTGCGATCCTGCGGAAACGCCCAGGTCGAGACCGCGCCTAACTGTTGCTTGGAGTATCGCGCCACTCTTTCGAGGATCTCGATCGCAATAGGAGGAACGCTCAGTTTGATTTCGCGCTTGTTTTTCACCTCGTCGGGTTTCCAGGTATAGACGCGCCAACCAACACGTTCCGGCGCGGGATCAGGTACCCAGCGATCGGAGCCCAAGGCGAGCATGTTCACCAGCGCGGAACTTCGTTGGGGGATCATCCATGAAACCTGCAGAGCACCCAGGACCGCGTCGTTGTTATTGCCTCCCAAAGGCCTGACGGTCTCCAAAAGCGCAATCAGCATCCCGATCTGCGCCGGGGTCAGATAGCGCCCCGAGCGATCCTCCATTTCGTACTCGTGGGACAATGCCTCCCACCACGTCGCGGTCGGCTCGAGACCAGTGAAGCGCCGCCTTTGCTTGAGTCCCCAGCGCAGGACCCGCTTTGCGAGATCGACATATTTTGCCCCAGCTGAGGGACCTGAACCGCTGGCATCAATCAGGTCGCGAACCTCTTCAAGATCTTCGAGGCGAAGCTCCTTCACGAAGCGCTTCTTGAGCTCGGCGTTTTCCGGCCGATCTCGTAATCGCGTCTCAAGTTCAGTGACGGACGACGGTGCAAGGCGCAACTTGGGTGCTTCGTTGCGCCCTCCGTCTTTCGAGCTTTTCGTTCGCTGCGCATATTGAGTGATCAGCGTCTCGAAGGTCCACAGTTCACCCTTCAGGGCTTCGGCGCGGTCAACGGCAATGGCAACGGACTTTTCGTCGCCTCCCATCAACCTTGTTTCGATGACGGCGTCCGGGTCGCGGCCGTTCTTGATCGCGAATATTGCCTCCGTGGCGATCTTCTTCACCTGGGCGAACGTGAAGTCTCCCACCGCGCCAAGCCGCCGTTTTACGACCGTAGACTTTTGGCCTCGGACACGCGTGCGGGCCTGCACATAGTAGGCGACCTCCCCGCCCCTGACACGGATGCTGAGGCCTCGAGGATTATCGATGGCGAACTGACACTCGGCGTCCGCGTCGCGTTTCGCGCCGGCCTCGCTCAGCAAATCCTTGGTTAGCGCGTATCGCTTGTTTGCCATTTCCGTGGTTTTTGGGGATACATGGGGATACACGAATATGGAGACCCAAGGCCCGCTCCACAAGCGGTCGATTTTCGATACCGCTATAACCTCTTATACTGTCAACAAATTTTGCGCTTCGGAGGCCTCCAGGCGATATACTGTTTACAGGCAAGCGGTTTTGTAAACCGAAGGTCGGGGGTTCAATCCCCTCAGCCGGCACCAGAACGCGCTGTACACAATTCACATCGAGCACTCCGCGCGCGCGACAGCATCGATCTCGATCCGATGTGGGTTACAACTAGCTCTGGCATCAACCGCAGACTGCTCTCCCCTCGTCACAGATTGGCTTTTCCAAGGATTTGTTCCGGCCACATCCGCATGGCCTCATGCGCAACCGCGCGCCTGCAGCTCCGTATCTCGGATCGTTAAGCCGGAGCCTGCATGCCTGTTCTCACTGACGAAGAAAATCTCGCCGTCCAAGCCAAACTCAATTTCTCGCTCGGAGCCACGATCTACGACACCTACTTCCAGGGCTTTCGTTGTGCGGATCTGTCGGCCGGCGTCGCCACCGCCTATGCACGAAGCGAATACATGGCTGGCTTCATCCGCGCCGAGTTCAGCGCCCACATCGCCGATGCCATCAACAACGTAGTCGGACAGGACGTGACGACGATACTTGTCCTGCCGTGTCGAAAGCTGCGCGCGGACAGATCGGCGACATTCCTTAAAGCATGATCCGGAAAAGCGCGAAGCGGTTTTCCGAAGAGATCATGCGCAAACAACAACCTAAAGCGCGATGACGATTCATCCAAATCTCATCGCGCTATAGACTTGACGGATTGCAGCCCTCACTCCGCACCCACCTCGAACGCAAGCAATACGTTGCCGGCGACACCGCTCCACAGGCTGTAGCCGGAATTGGTGTAGAGCATGCCGCCAGCGATCACCGGCCCGGGACCGTCGATCGCGCCGCCATGGGCCGGAACGCCGTTGACGGCTTGGTAGTCCCGCGCGGTATCGAACTCCCAAAGCAGCTTGCCGTCGGTGGCATAGGCGCGCAGGAAGCCGCTGACGCTGCCGGAGAACACGACGCCGGGAATCACGCTCACCGCCGCCGAGAGTGCGGGGCTGCATTGCAGGCGATCGCCGCAGGCCACCGGCGGAACCTCCATGACGACTTTCCCGCTCGCGAGATCAAGGCCGAACAACCCGCCACCTTCCGCGGGCTCGAGCTGCCGCGTGCCGTCGCGCGTAAAGCGCACGTCGGAATTCGCGACATAGATGCGATCGCTGTCGGCGGCCGAGCCCCATTCGCTGCCGCCGAGCGGACCGCCCTTCCCGACCCGCGTCTGCCAGAGGATATTGCCATCTTCATCTGGATCGAACGCATGCACCACGCCCGACTTTTGCGCGACGGCGAGACGGCGTTTGCCGTCACGGGAGGTCATTAGGATCGGCGACTGGCCGAAATCGTGGTCGGGACCGTGCTCATCGGGGCAATTGGTTCTGTCCATGCTGTAACACGCGACGACGTAAGCATCATTTGGCGTTACCTGTTGCTTCCAGAGCAGCTTTCCCGTCGCAAGATCGAGCGCGAGGACAGCGTCGCTCGTTGCGGCCGGCGGGTTCGAATAGGAGTTGCTGGTCGCGACATAGATCGCGTTGCGCTTCGCATCGATCGTCGGCGCCGACCAGATCGAGGCCCCGGACGGACCGAACAGCTGCGTCCCCTTCGCATTCTTCTCCGTCGGATGCGGCACCTCCGGAATCGTATAGGCCTGCCAGACTGGCTTGCCGGTCGCAGCCTCCAGCGCCACGACGCTGCCGCGGAACGTGCAGCATTCGTAGGAGGGTTGCGAGCCGGCGGCCTCCTCGATCGAGGAGACCGGCACATAAAGAACACCTTCATGCAGCACCGGCGCACCGGTGATGCGCGCGGCCGCATGCTCCTCGACCTTGGTCTTCCAGATCAGCGCGCCGGTCAGCGCGTTCACGGCGTAGGCATTGGCGCGCAGGTCGCCGAAATAGATCGCGAACTGATCGGAGCCCGAAAGCGGCGCAAAGCTGATGGCGGCGCGCACCGCGGCATCGATCGGAAGCGTCCACAGCGTACAGCCGCTGCGCGCGTCCAGCGCATGCATCTTGCGGTCGGTGCCGCCGATGAACAACAGACCGCCCACGATGGTCGGCGGCGCAAAGGACAGCGAGGCGCCGGGGAAAGCATAGGCCCATTTCAATCGCAGCCGCGGCACCTGCGCGGCGGTCAGCCCCGCCATGTCGGCCGGCTGAAAGCGACTGTTGCCGGCGTCGACGCCCCATCCGTTCCAGCGCGGACCATCGAGCGGCCGCGGAAAGCCGCTGGCCTGCTGCGTGCATCGGCCTTCGGCGTCCGCAGCACCGGCACTCGTTGCCGCCTTGCCGGTGACGAAGGACGCAATGGCGCGGCGCTCGTCGTCGCTGCGATCCCTCGCCATCGCCGCCATGCTGCCGGACGTCAGCGTTCCCAGCACGTGATCGAATGACATCGCCTGCATGGCGCCGCGCCCCGGCACGCGGCTCTGGGCATCGTTGCCGTCATGGCATTGTGCGCAGTGGGCCGCATAGAGCGCAGCCCCATCCTGCTGCGCCGCCGCAGCAGCGCCCGACCAGATCAGAATAACGGCCAGGATAGCATTTGCTCGCATGGCATGCTCCGGCATCGCCGCCACAGCGCGGTATGGTGCGATACAACCCTAAATGTATCGCCACGACAGCCATCGAAGCAATCAAAGTTGTTTCCGCGTCTGTCACACGTCCGTGGCAATGCGCACGTGATCGGGCAGTTCGTCCAGCCGCCAGAGCCCGAGACTCTTGTCACGCCAGCCGCCGTCACCCTCGTCGCAGCGCTCGTTGATCAGCGCACGCGGCGCGGGCCAGCCGAACGGCGCTCGCTCCATGTTGAGAGCGCGCCAGTCGCCGTCCTCGCAATCGCGATTTGTGTCCCATTCCGGAAACGTCGTGACCAGAAGGAAGGCCGCGCCGCTGTCCCGGAAGCGCCCCACGGCGTGGGCGATGTTTTCAAAACACAGATGAACCAGGCAGTCGCGGCAGAGGACGACGTCCGCGCGCGGCAGCGCATCGCGCGTGATGTCGGCGAGGAGAAACCGGCCGGAGAGCTCGCCGCGCGCGACGCGTCGGTTGTTCGCCTCGATCAGCGAGGGCACGATGTCGACGCCGGTGTATTCGACATCGCGCGCCAGGCGCCCGATCCAGCCGGCATCGCCACAGGGCGCATCGAGCAGCGAGCGCGCACCGAGCTGTTGCAGCAGCGCAGGAAGCGCGTCCCGGATCGCGGCCGTCGCCGGATCCTCCGAGCCGAGTCCCGAAACAGAGGTGGACGCACCCCATAAATTGGTCTGCTCGATCCGCTCGAACCGCGCGGCGAGATCGAGGCCGGCAAAGTTTTCTCGATCGGCGACGTATCGCTCATGAGCGAGCACGGGTGGACGTTTGGCGATCATCGGTGCGAACCTCAAATCAAGCTTCCGTCGTGAACACGCTATCAGATCAGACGTCGCACACGAAACCGACCGCATCCTCAGGCCGGTTTCTGCCACTCCATGATGTGGAAATATGGCACCCGGAGATGACGCGCATTCCGGTCGGGATCCCCGCCCACGGGTTTCGGTTCGAGGAACAGACGCAATTGCAGGCCGTGATCGAGCAGCAGTGTCATGTAGGTGCTGAGCGGACGATGCCAGTTCTGAATCCGGATGCCGCGCCAGCTCACCCAGACCGCCCGCTCCTCCATATAATGGTCGATGGCAAAGCGCAGCACGCCGTCGCCGTCGCGCGTCCAGCCCTCCGGCGGCCCCGCCGTGTTGAAGCTGGTGAGGTTCGCGATCAAGAGCGTGCCGCCCGGGCGCAGCGCCGCCGCCATTTTCGCGATAGCCGCGCCGAGATGCGGCATGTCGATCAGGCTGAGATAGCTGACCACGAGATCGTGGGACGTGTCGAACTCCATCGTCTCGGCGCGGCCGAGCCGGTAGTCGCCGTTCGGGTCCAGCGCCCTCGCGCGCGCGAGCAGCGTCTCGGTCGGATCAATGCCGGTGGTGCGGATGCCGGCCCGCTGCATGATGCGGCAGAAGCGCCCCTCCCCGCATCCGACATCGAGAGCGTTGCGGAAACCGCGCCCTTCGACGCGCGCACGCATCGGCGCATCCAGCACGAAGCGGCGGCCGTAGTCGCCATCCTCGCCCTGCTCGGCGATCCAGGCGGACGCGGACGCGGCCCAGCCGTCGCTGACATCCTCGTTCATGGGGTGGCCTTCGGGAATGGATGTTGTGCCGCACGTCGCGGGGACGGCTACTGACCACAGATTGGATCAGAGTTCAACATCAGGTAGCATGCGCGTCCGATGCGCACGACCTCAACCAAAGAGAAGGCCCGGATCGCCGCCGGCGCGGCAACGGCCGTCGTGATGACGGCCGTGCTGTTCGTGCTCGCGCTCGGCTTTCTGTTGGCAAGATAGAGCGTTTTCGAGCGAATTGGAAACCGGTTCGCGCCAGGAAAACGCGTCAAGACAAAAACATGAAGCACCGTCCCGATTCCATCGGAGCGGTGCTTCAGAGAGCGCGGCGGGCGACGCTGCCGCGCAGACTTAGGCTGCGCGCACCGTGCGCAGGAACTTGCCGACTTCGTCCTTCAGGCGGGTGCTGTCGCTCGCCAGCATCTTGGCGGTCGAGAGCACCTGGGACGAGGCCGAGCCGGTCTCGGCCGCACCGCGCTGCACGTCGGTGATGTTGGTGGAGACCTGCTGGGTGCCATGCGCGGCCTGCTGAACGTTGCGCGAGATTTCCTGGGTCGCGGCGCCCTGCTCTTCCACGGCGGCCGCGATGGTCGACGACACCTCGGACAGGCGCTCGATCGTCGCGGAGATGTCGCGGATCGCGTTGACCGATTCCTGGGTCGCGGACTGGATGCCGGAAATCTGCTGGCTGATCTCGCCGGTCGCCTTCGCGGTCTGCTCGGCCAGCGTCTTCACTTCGGAAGCCACGACCGCAAAGCCGCGGCCGGCCTCGCCGGCACGGGCTGCCTCGATGGTGGCGTTCAGCGCCAGCAAATTGGTCTGGCCGGCAATGGTGTTGATCAGTTCGACGACGTCGCCGATGCGCGTGGCCGCAACCGAGAGCTCGCTGACGCGCTCGGTGGTGGTGCGGGCCTGGGTGACGGCTTCGCCCGCCATCCGCGCCGATTCCTGCACCTGGCGGCTGATCTCGTTGACCGAGGAGGACAGCTCTTCCGTCGCGGTCGCAACCGACTGCACGTTGCCGGACGCTTCACCGGACGCGGTCACGACGACCGAGGTCAGCTCCTGCGCGCGCTGCGCGGTGGTGGCGAGCGTCGAGGACGAGGCTTCGAGTTCGGTGGAAGCGGAACCGACTGTCTCGATGATCTCGCCGACCGCACGCTCAAAGCCATCGGCGAGGTTGACCATGTCGCGCTTGCGCTGCTCGGCCGCCTGCTTCTCGGCTTCGATCTGTGCTGCCTTGAGGCGTTCGACCTCGAGGCCGTTGGTCTTGAAGATCTCGACGGTCCTGGCCATGTCGCCGATCTCGTCGCGGCGATCCTTCTCGGGCACCTCGATCCTGAGATCGTTGCGGGCCAGGCCCTCCATGGCGAGCTTGAGGCGGGCAATCGGGCGGGACATCGCGTTGAGGCCGATGAACAGCGCGATCGCGATACCGACCAGGAGGCCGCCGGCGCTGACGCCGATCACGGTCCAGGTCGCGGACTTGGCGTCGCGGTGGATGGCGTCCTTGCGCTGGGTAACGGCCTTGCTGATGTCGGCCGTGAATCCCGCAACGCGCACGAGCGAGGCATCGATCAGCGGGTCGCATTCCTTGTGCGCACGTTCGGCGGCCTTGGCATTTTCTTCCGGGCTGCTCGCAATGGCGCCGGCCTGGAGCACGGGATCGCAACCTGCAAACACAGCCTTCAGCTGGTCGCTGATGCTCCTGATCTCGGTCGCGCGTGAAGGATCGTCCTGGACCGCCGCTTCCAAATATTGCGCAATTTCGCTGCGGTTCTGGTTGGCGGTCTTGAGGCGGTTGGCGTTGCCCGCCTCGGTCGCCTCGGTGAAGACCGCGTAGAGCGCCGCATGATAGGTTTCGAGACGGCGCTGGGCTCGCGTGATGTTGAGGGCCGCGGATTGTGCAGCATTGAGCTCGCTAAACCCATCGACCGTCGCGGATAGCTCGCGCGTGCCGAAGGCGGCGACGCCGATCATCGCGCATCCCATGACGGTCACGATCAGCGCGACCTTCCAGACGATCTTCATATTGTTCAAAAAGCTCATTCCAGCCGCCCAATAATCTTCCGGTCACCATTGACCGAAGCACAGTCCCAGCGGCGCCATTGGAACTAACGGATGTTAAAATTTGCTACTAAATGACGCTCGTACTCATACTGAAAAATAACCGTTTCAGGGTTCGACGTAAGCCTCGCGTAAGCTTCGGCCACCTTTGCGGGCATTCGATCTCGTCTCGCGGACGCGGAACCAATGACCGGCGTCGGTCGTTCTTGGCCCATGCGGATCAGAGAAGAAAACCGAAACATGTTCTTGCTGAGCACGGTGGCGCTGTGCTGCACCGTCGTGGCCGGCACGCTGGCGCTGTTCGAGCCTGTCGTCGGCGGGGCTCCGGAGAAGCAGGTCGCCGACAGCAGGCCGATGCAAGCCTCCGCCGTGGAGCCGGTCCGGGTGGTCGGCGCGCCCTTCGTGCCCAACACGAATCCGCGCGAGCGCTAAAGCATAATCCGGAAAAGTGCGAAGCGGTTTTCCGAAAAGATTATGCGCGAACAACAACCTAGGCTAGAGCGCAATGATGATTCATCCAAATCTCATCGCGCTTTAGCCTAGCGCGGCAATACCTCCGCGGCGCTTTCAGGCTGGGGCTGGGCGCGCGTTAATTCCTCGACGAACGCGGTCACCTCCGCCCGCTTGTCGGGCGGCAGGGTCAGGAACGCGCGGATGAGCTGCAGGCCCTGCACTTCGTTCGACTGGTTTGTCTTGGCGTCCATACCCCACTGTCCGTCCTGCGGGAAAAATATGCAATCCCCTGCAGCCTCACCTGCTTGATTCGGCCAGCCTCCTTTGCTGGAATAGCTCCAACAGAGGTGGCGCATGAAGTGGATCAAGGAGCGCGACGCGCTGATCGCGCAGACGATGGCCTTCGTTCAATCGGTAACCGGCAAAAAGGATGACTTTCATCCGCCGGACGCCGCCACCACCCCGTTCGTCGCGGTCGGCGCCGAGACGACCGTTACGGTTCAGGAGGTCGTTACTGTTCAGGAGATCGTGACGGTTCAGTCTGCCGCGGTCGAAGCGGCATCGCCGCCAGCCGCCGCGCCGCCTAAAATCAACCCACCGCCGCCCCCGGCTATGATGACGCCGCCGCGCGCGAGCACCGATTTCCGCTCCGAGATGCAGGCGCGCATCGCCAATTTCAGGAAGCACCAGGAGCGGTTCGAGCGCGAGCGGGAAGAATATTGCGCGTCGACCCTCGTCAGGCTTCGCGCCGCAATCCGGGATCCCTCCATCCGTCCGCCCGCCGAAGAATAAGGCCGGCGCCCAGGTCGGGCCCCCAAGGCCCGGATCCTACAGCCAGGACCAGACCAGCCAGAGATTGGCCGCACAGGCGCCGGACAGAGCCAGCGTCAGTGGCAACAGCATGTGCCCGCAGCAGGTTTTGAGGTCGGTCGTCATGGCCGGAAACATCCGCTGATTCCGGCAAACGAGTCCCAAAGTATCTTTTTTCGCCGATTCAGGACTCGTTAAGGACTCAGGGCCCGGCTGCCGCCGGCATTGTGATCACGCCCCCGTGATCAGCTGGGAACCCCCTGCCCCATCAGGTCGTTAAAGGGCTTTCCGGGAGCGGGAAGAGAATGCCTTACGCCCTGTTCTGCAACGACGCCCAAATCAGCAAGGCCTATCCCAGCGATGCCGACGTCTGGAAGCTAGCCGCGCGGAGCGGTCTCGTCGTCGACGTCGCAACCGACGATGACGGGCACGGACCGCACCGGGTGCTCGACAACGACTACGAGATCAAGCCTTGCCGGGCAGCTCAGGGAGAGGATCCCGCCAAGAACAAGGCGGAGGCCGAAAGGCTGTCTAAAACGGAGCTTGAGTTGAATTCGTGATCTGGCAGCAAGCCCGGATCAGGCCGAAGGCTTGGATCGAGTCAAAAGCCTGGATCAGGTCGAAGGCTCAGGGCGTCGCGGTGGCGAGCGAAGCCTGCTCGCCGGCGAGCACAACGCAGGCCTTGCGGCGGTGCAGTCCGCGGATCGCGCCGGTAACTTTCAGCACCTTGCCGGATGGGCAGGCGGCGTCCTTGACGAAGGCGACCTCATAGGGTGCCAGCATCAAAGGCTCGGACTTGAGGATTGTCTGTGCAGAGCACGGCAAGGAAATGAAGCACGAGAGTACTACTGCCGACACCAAAATACGCATGTCCGTCGTCCCACCAGCCCGGTAATTCTCATATAACGCTTTCCGGAGCGCGAGTTCCGTAGGCGGCAAAAATTATTTTTGCTTTACCCGATCCCCATGACGCGGGTGAGAAGGCGCCCGTCGGACTGTTTGCCTGCAAATGACGCGCCAGATGGTTCACGCAATGCAAACGCGGGGCCCGGGCGAACGGGAGCCGGGCAAACGAAAGGCCGGCGCGAAGCCGGCCTTTGTCAGATCCTGATGGCGGAGGGTCAGTAGCGCGAGGCTGCCGGACCGCCCCAGCCGAAGCGGTAGTTCACGCCGACCTTGACGGTATGCTCGTCATCCCGTCCCCGGACGCCGACGACATCGACCGGACCGGTGCTGGAGGTAATCGTCGTGCTGCCGAAATTATAATACTGGTACTCGGCCTTGGCCGACCAGTTCGGCGCGAACATGTATTCCAGGCCGGCGCCGACGGTGTAGCCGTCCTTGCTGTTGCCTGTGGCGGTGATGGCCTGCGGTACGCCGGCGACGTTGACGCCGAGGTTGTTGTTGCGCCAGGCGTAGCCGCCCTTGGCGTAGAGCAGACTCGGACCCCAAGTGTAGCCGATGCGGCCGGTCACCGACCCGATCTGGTCGGTGTTGGACGTCACCTGGCTACCCAACGGGAACAGCACACCGTCGTTGTTGGTCGGCAACCACGAGTACTGCGCCTCGATACCCACCACCCAGTTGGGGGCGAACTGGTAGTCGAAGCCGCCCTGAACGCCGCCCAGGAAGCGGGCGTCGCTGGACTGGAAAGTGGTGTCGCCGGCGAAGGCGCCGCCGACATGGCCGCCGATGTAGAAGCCGGTCCAGTTGTAGATCACCTGCGGCGGCGTATAGGCCGGAGCCTTGGTGTAGGTACGCGGCTGCATGTCAGCTGCTGCGGCCGGACCAGCCAGCGCCAGCAGAGCGACAGCGCCCAGCAAAATCTTCTTCATGATCATCCCCGTTATCTTGAAATCGACCCTCGAAAAACAACGTGGCGTGAATTTGGTTGCTTCGCGGCGATGCCGGAACGTTGATCGTTCGATACTGTGACGCGGCGGCAACATCGCGATTTTGTTCCGTCAAATGCCCTCCACCACGCGATTTTGCGCTGGCGAGAGCGTCCGTAACAATTTGTCGCAAGGCAAAACCGCCCCGTTCAAAGCTCGCCGAAATGTGATCCAGCGGCCCCGGCAGGCTCTGTCCTACCAGACGGCAATGAAGGCGGGCTTTGCGCTACCGCGTCATCTTTTCCAGTTCCGGAAAGGGTACGTAAACCGCACCAGCGCAGAGCTCGCCGGCGCGGTCGACGACGCGGTCCGCCCTGCCGTTGACGAAGATAACCGCGCGTTCGCGCACGCCCTTGTAGCTGCCGTCGGTCTCGCGCGGGGTGAAGCGCAGGCAGCTGACATAGAACTGCCGCCCGCCGACGTCGCGTTGCACCGGCTCGGCCATGCTGGCCTCGCGCACGCCGACCGGGTTGTTGAGATAGGCGCGCATCAAGGCGAGCGTGTCGCTGCGGAAGTTATCGGGGAACGGCTGCGGTCCACCGGCCTGCGCACCGCCCAGCACGGTCGGACGATCTCCCTCGGTGCCGAAGCATGCCGTGAGCGCCAGCGGCAGGGCGAAGATCATCGCAAGTCTGGCCAATCGCGCCACGGGTCACGCTCTCCGCTCGATCAGACCCGGAGATGTCTCGGCCCCAAGATTGACGAGCAAGCTTCACAAGCAAGGTTTGCAATCAGGATTTGCAATGATCCATCTCTAGAGGTGTTTTGCCCGACGAGTCAACTTATTCGTAAAATCCGCAACAATGCCGACCGGCGATTCCCTGCATCATCCAAGCCCTTGATTCATCTGGGCCCGTCTACTGTGCATGGGGTTGTTTTCGCAATTCGTGCTTGCGGTCGCCGAGCCATCGCACGCGCTCGCGTCCAGAAACGCACCGCCCCGCCGCCGGCGCCTGCGCTGTCGCGAAGGGCCGGAACGACGGGCCGGGCCTGAACTCCGCACGCGGCGGCGGGCAATGTGGATGCCGCCGCGCGGGGTCAGTCGTTAGCTGCGCTTCTCGACCGCCGCCGGCTTGGTCGCGTCAGGCTGCGCCTTCATCGACTTCCTGGCCGACAGATGCTTGCTGTGAGAGCGATGCGTGCGCACCGTCTTGTGCTCGTCGGGCGTCACGGCCGCATTGGCGTTCATCGCCTTCGACTTGGTGTCGACCTTGGCGTCCGCCTTGACGTCGGCCGCGGCCTTCGCGTCGGTGGCCTTGACGTCGGGCTTCGCGGCGGTGGCCTTGGTCTGGCTCTGGTCCGCCTTGATCACCGGCGCGGTCGTGGCTGTCTTGCCCGACTCGGCGGCGAAGGCCGGGGCTGCGATCACGGAAGCGGCAAGCAAGGCTGCGGAAATGGTCTTCAACATGGTTGGTCTCCTCTTGGAAGGATCTCGCGGCGGCGCCCTCTCGCCTGCCCGTTCGATCGTAGGTGAGAGCCTAGGGCGCGCGCACTGAACCCAGTCTGAAGCCCGCAGCCAGCTTCCGTTCATGTCGATGACAAGTCTGTCATCGGCATGTGGACCGGGAATGTTTTTACCGGACGGGTGTTCCGGTCTTCGGGCAATCGTGTAGGATCGCCACGTTCCATACGGGAGAACTTAGATGCGCAAACTCTCTACGCTTCTTGTGCCGGGACTCGTCGCCATCGCTCTGGCGGCCGGGCCGGCTCTGACCAGCGCCTATGCCGCCGGCAGTGACGAGCCCTCCTCGCCGCCGAAATCGGACTCCTCGTCCAAGAAGGGCAAGAAGAAGAGCTCCTCTGTCAGCGATCCCAAATTCCTCGCCGCCTACCGCACGGCCTACACCACGATCTACGACAACCACGACTACAGCGGCGCGATCGGCCAGCTCAAGTCGCTCAAGCGCGACGACGTCGCCGACGTCGCCAACCTGATCGGCTACTCCTATCGCAAGCTCGGCGACTACCAGTCGTCGAAGGTCTATTACGAGCTGGCGCTGAAGGACGATCCGAACCACGTCCGCACCTGGCAGTATTACGGCCTCTGGCAGCTCGAGCAGGGCAACCGCGA
>Ga0207426_1000936_pt1 | contig 29086 bp, 34 predicted proteins | sample AraplaMF_Cvi_mMS_FD_184265 | JGI IMG/M metagenome (GOLD analysis project Ga0207426, IMG submission 184265) | Arabidopsis root microbial communities from the University of North Carolina, USA - plate scrape MF_Cvi_mMS (SPAdes) (version 2) | ecosystem: Host-associated > Plants > Roots > Endosphere... | reverse complement strand
GAGGAAGAAGGTCTTCCAGCCACTATCGCTTGAGATCGTCTTCACATCAGTCGAGATGTCCTGGAATGACGGCAGTTCACTCTGCCGCACGAGCACGCGGTCCAGCTCGGACCGTATCTCCGGCCACGCCTTCTCAACCTCGGCGACCCAAGGGAATGTCGCGGTATCATAGACCGGCGGGTTGCCGAGCCTGGCATATTTGAAGTTCAGCTTTTCCGCCCACGCGACGATACCCATGAAGAAGCGCGTAATTGCGCTTGGTCGACCCATCGGCGTGATGCCGGCAGTGTTAAGGGATTGGTCCCTGGACTGGGTAGGTTTGCCGGAAAGACCTGAATCGGTGGTGCGGTCGGTCATGAGTGGTCCAATGCGTGGAACAAGCGGCCCAAAGCTCAAAGAAATATGGAAAGGACCGCATGTTTCGCAAGATCGCGCAGGATGAGGTCAAATGTCGCGACGACATATAGGGGACCCGCGGCGCAGGACATTTACCCGCATCTGCCCGCCTTCGGGCAAGATCAATGCGAGATGGACTTCGAGAAGAGGTTGACCACGAGCACGCCGGTGATAATCAGCCCGAGCCCTACGATCGCCGGCGCATCGAGCCGCTGCTTGAAATAGACGAGGCCGACCCCGGATATCAGCACGATGCCGAGCGCGCTCCAGATCGCATAGGCGATCCCGACGGGGATGATCTTCAAGGTCATAGACAGGCAATAGAATGCTGTCGCGTAGCAGACGACCACCACGACCGTCGGTCCTACGCGGGTGAACTGCTGCGACAACTGCAGCGCCGTCGTGCCGATGACCTCGAGCGCGATCGCAGCAAAGAGCAGCGCATATACGGCAGCTGGAGCCATGGTGGACCTACCCTACTTGTTGGCCAATTCGACGAGACGGGAGATGAGCGCCTGGCGGTCGCCGCCGCTGTCATGACTGCCGAGCATGTCGGCAAGCCAGAGCCCATCGGCCGCAAATCGAACGATCTGCGCATCGACGGACGAATCCGTGCCGACATATTCCTCCGTCCGCTCCTGCACCCACTCGCGCCAGCGCTGCCGAAGCCTTGGCTCGGCGAGCAGCGCCATGGTGACCTGAGCCCAATGGGCGGCCTCGTCGGGCTTATCCCTAAGATCGGCGACAGCATGCAGATAGGCCCGGCTGAAGCGGCCATGCGGGGTAGGGTCTTCGCGCATGCGCTCGTCAATATCGGCGTCGAAGCGATCCAGGAGACTTTCGAAAAGGGCGTCCAGCAACGCGTTCTTCGTCGGGAAATGGTGCAGTAGCCCACCCTTGCTGACGCCTGATGCGCCGGATACGGCATCCAGTGTCAGTGCGGCCATGCCCTGCTCCATCGTGAGGCGAGCGGCCACGTCCAGCAGCTGCTGGCGCACGACAAGGGGCTGTTTGCGGCGATGATGAGCGAGTGACATGCCAACAGAAGATACCGTCCAGACGGTTTTGTCAAGCCAACTCATATTCGACTGTCTGTGCGGATGGCGAATTGCCGCGTGCTGATCCAAGCGGTTGCAGTCCCGCTCCCCGCAGTGCATTAAGAGTCCGATTTCGAGGAATGGAACCGTGACGGAAAATGTCATTACGCTTTATGAGGCGATTGGCGGCGACGAGGCCGTCCGCGCCCTGTGTCGCCGCTTCTATGAGCTGATGGATACGCTGCCGGAGGCACAGCACGTTCGCGCCGTCCATCCGCCGACGCTGGAAGGCAGCGAGGAGAAATTCTACGAATACCTGACTGGATATTTCGGCGGCCCGCCGCTCTACACCGACAAGCGCGGTCACCCACGCCTCAGGAGCCGGCATTTCGTTGCCGAGATCGGTCCGGTGGAACGCGACGAGTGGCTACATTGCTTCCGTCGCGCGCTCGAGGAAACCATCGCCAATCCGAAGCTGCGCGAGATCATCCTGCCCCCCATCGAACGCCTCGCATATCACATGCAGAACAAGGAACACGGATGACCATGACGCTGAACGCGCGTATTGCGCCGCTGTTTTATCTGCTTGCCGGCTTGTTCGGTTTTGCCGGCGTGGCGCTGGCCGCGGCCGCAGCGCATGGCGGCGGCGACGCGCATCTTCTCGCTTCGGCTTCGGCAATGTGCCTGGCGCACGCCCCCACCCTGTTCGCCCTCGCGATCGGCGCCGAAAAACTTAAGACGGCGTGGCTTGCCGGCATACTGATAGGGGTCGGCACGCTTCTGTTTGCCGGGGATCTCGTTGTTTTGCGCTACGCTGGCTCCGGCCTGTTTCCGCTGGCGGCCCCCGCCGGCGGATTTGCCATGATGTTCGGCTGGCTGGCGATCGCCGTGGGCGCTTTCATTCGCCGAGGCTGATCGATCAGCTGACGGGGATGCGCCCAAACCGCAGCAGGTTGCCATGCGGGTCATGGATATAGAACTCTTCCATGCCCCACGGCCGTCGCTCAAGTGCGGTCAGACGCGCCACCCGCTTCTCCTGATACTCCGCATGGAGCGCAGCGATCCGACGGCCACGCAGATAGACGGACGTCGCTTCGCATAACGCCCGGTCGCGCGCCAGCCAGAAATGCGACTCCATCTCGTTCCGGCGGAGGATCAGATAGTCCGGAGATTGGTGGATGATCCGGTCGAAGCCATCGAGATCAAGCGATGGCAAGACCGGAAGGACTTCGACACGATCCGGATCCTGTTCGGTCATTTCAGATGCCAGCAACCACGGTGAAGCCTTCAAAAACCGGAGGCCCCTTATACATTGCCTTGCGCTCACCAGCGTTGCGGTGCGCGGCGCGGAAGTTTTCGGACTTCGTCCAGTTCAGGAAGTCGTCCTCGCTTTGCCAGAGCGTGTGCGAGGAAAACAGCGTGTAGTCCTCTTCCGCATTCGTCTTGCCCCGCAGCAGCCGGAATTCAACAAAGCCAGGAACCTGCGAGAGGCTGGAATCGCGGTCGCGCCATACATTCTCGAAGTCTGCCTCGGATCCAATCGCAACCTTGAAGCGGTTCATTGCAATATACATGGGTGATCCCTACGCTTTGCTTTTCGCAGCGACGCGCGAAGGCGCGAAGGCTACAACATTATTGCCGTTTGCGGCCTCCAGACCAAGCGGCTTTTCAGGCTGTTGGCCAGGCAACCGTGCCTCCCAGAGGGGAAACTCCGATACGTTGGGATAGTCCTTGCGCCGCTCGGCATTCCGGAGCAGCAGTTCGTAAAGCTCCGGCACAAGGCCGTCGCCTCTTTGAGCGGCGATCTTGTGCAGGCCGATCATCATGACCCCACCGGGGCGTTCTTCATTCATCGGGAATTGTCTCGTTCGTTCATTGTCTGCAACGCACGTTCCAGACTGGACTTGCTGCCGTTTCGAAGCGGGATGAAGGCCTTGCCGAACTTCTTGCAGCCGGTCTTCACGCGCAGGCAGGCATCGTGGCTGATACAGTCGATCGGGCAAAAGACGCAGTCGACCGAGGGAAGTACGGTGTCGATGCGGGAGACCGCCTCGCGCAAACCGCCGTCGTGATGGATCAGCTCTGCCCCGAAATCGCTTGCGATCTGGCGAAGATGCGCCACCTGGCAGTCCCGTCCGCCGACATACAGGAAACTGCGTCCATCAAGTTTGGACCGCCCCGACGTTTCCTGAACCGTCTGAGCATCAGCGTTAACGCGGATCTCGCGGTTGGAACCCTTCTTCGTCTTTCGAGCCATTGCCCACCCGTTCGCTCGTTGATCGTCACACGATTCCTGCGTGTGCCGGGGGACCTTATTAAACTTGATTTTTAGAGTAAAGTATAAAGTTGATTATAGAAGTCATATTTTATCAATGACCCGTCACCTGGACGTCCTGGCTGAACGACCAGACCGGCTTGCCCCACTCGACAGGGAGCGGAGGGAACGGAGCAGCGCGGCGGATGCCCTCGACAACAGCCTGATCCAGCTCCGGAATACCGGAGCTGCGCGCGATCGAAAGACCGCTCAGATCGCCGCTGGCGCCGATTGTCAGGCGAACGCGAACGCTCATGGATGTGCTCATGCGCTTGTACTCCGACGGCACCCTGACCGAGCGACGAATCCGGGATTGTACCTTGCCGGGATAATTGGCGACGGCCGCGCTCCCCGCACCGCCACTGCTGCCAGCCCCACGCGAATTCTGGTTCGATGTTGCCGTCTCGGTCCCGTCGGCGGACCCTCTCTTGGAATCCTGCTCGTTTTTACCGCCGGATTCTGCGGATGGTTGAGCCTTCTTCGGCGGCTCCTTCTTCTCGATCGGCTTCTTGACGGGCTTTTCCGCTTTCAGCTTGGGCTCCGGTGTTGGTTTATCCGGCTCGGGAGCGACCGCCGCCGTTTCCACCGGCTGAACCGGCTTGATCTCTTCCGGCGCCGCTTGAGCAACCGGAGGCGTTTCCGCAGGCACCTCGAGCGGCACTTCGGTCGCCATCGGCTGCACGAAGGACGTCTCGGCCGATGAGAGCGAAGTCAAAACCTCCGGTTCCGCGGCAACGATGTTCTCCGGTGAAACGCGCGTAACCTCTAGTGTAGGCGCAACGGTTACCGGCTCGGTGGTCACCGTTTCCGTCGGCGTCGCCGCCGTCGGCTGGACCGTCTGAGTCTGCGCGGTCTCGGCTACGATCTGCTCGGGCTGCTGCTCCTCAGCCTTCTCGCCCGCCGCCGCTTGGTCCGCTTCCGAATCGCCAAGGATAATGACGCTCACGACTTCGCCGGCCTCTTCGACCGGATCGTGCGGTGTGACCACAAATCCGACCACCAGCATCGCGATGACGGCCGCATGGCAGGCAAAGGAACTGAGGCAAGCCATCACCACATTGCGCTGAGGTGGTTTCGCGTTCTCTTCCCTTTCGGCGCTCGCCTCCAGCGACGGCGCGGTTGCGACGGTGCTGCTCGCACTCTGCGGAGCCTGCGGGAAGGATTCGATCAACGCCAGGCGCGCGTAGTGTATGGAAGCTTCGGCGGCTGGCTGGCGTGGCACATTGCGAAGATCGGACAATTCATGCCCGGGATGCATGCCGGGATTGTTGTCGTTCATTCCGCCGTCAGCGACCGGTTCCTCGACGAGAATGACTCTCGATTTGGATTTTGCTGAAACTGCCATTTGTGCCTGCCTCGGCCAGTTGAAACAGAAAACCGTCGGCTGTCATGCCGGCGAACCACTCAACCCTCGAAGGGAACGGAAACCTGTGAACGAGTGACAAGGCCCTTCATGCACTCTCCCGAGGCCGGCCCGTCGCAGACTGGCGCGTCGTTGATCAGCAAGCGCGTCACGCTCTCGCAGTTGACGTTCGGCATGTCGAACTGGCGCACACGCTTCTTGCCTTGCGGCAGATCGCGGAAGTCCAGCACGGTAACCCGGTCGACCGCGTTCTTGTCGTTGAAGAAAGCAAGCTCGAAGGAGATTTTGCTGATTGGCGCGGCAAGATTGTTGAGCGCAACGAAGGTCATCATGCAGCCCTTCTGTGATGGCGCCAGACCGTTCAACTCGACCTCGAGGCCCTTGGCCGGCGACGCTGCAGCAGCGTCCTGAGCAAAAACCTGCGATGCGCTCGCAACCACGATCAGACCGCTCGTCAAAAGCGCTGCAACCTTGCTCACTGCCATTCCTTCCATCAATAAACTCTAAAACTTGACTTCTAAACTCCGCTATTGCGTCATTAAAAAATGATGACTATGAAAGTCAAGATAATTATGGATTTTCCGGGCGTTTGGACGCCGCGGATCGAGCGGAAATAGCCGACCGAAATGATGGTTGAGAAGCCAGATAGCTTTAGTCACGCGTCGCCGCAGCGCGAACCAACGGCAGAAATGCGCGTTCTGGAAAGTGCGGACATTTTTCGCGGAGCGACCGAGATCATGATCCGTCACGACGGCGTGGTCTACCGCATGAAAATCACCCGTCAGGGCAAACTCATTCTCAACAAGTAGGGCTAGGACATGACTGAAACCACGAAACCGGCTCCCGCCGACATACGCGCATTTCGCGCGGAGAATCCGAAGATGCGCGAGCGCGATATCGCCGCACAGCTTCAGATTTCGGAAGCTGCTCTCGTTGCGGCCGAAGTCGGCATCACCGCAACCCGCATCGACGGCAGCGCCGTGAAGCTCCTGGAGCGGGTCGCTGAACTCGGCGAAGTCATGGCCCTTTCCCGTAACGAAAGCGCCGTTCACGAAAAGATCGGCGTTTACGAGAACATCACCGCCGGGCCGCACGCCTCGATCGTGCTCGGGGAAAACATCGACCTGCGCATTTTTCCAAACCGCTGGGCGCATGCTTTTGCCGTCTCTAAGAAGGACGGCGACCAGGAGCGACTCAGCCTGCAGTATTTCGACAAGGCAGGCAACGCGGTTCACAAGATCCATCTTCGCCCGGACTCGAATGTCGAAGCCTATCGCGCCATCGTCCGGGATCTGACGCTCGACGATCAGTCGCAAGAATTCAACGCTGATCCGACGCCCTCATCGATGGATGAGAGCGGCGAGGTCACCCGCGATGAACTGCGGGAGCACTGGAGAAAGCTCACCGACACGCACGAGTTCTTCGGCATGCTGCGCAAGCTGAAGATCGGCCGCCGAGCCGCCGTTCGCACCGTCGGCGACGACTACGCGTGGCAACTCGACAACACGGCAACGGCGGAGATGATGCACGCTTCGGTCAAGGCCGGTCTGCCGGTCATGTGCTTCGTGGCAAACAACGGCATCGTGCAGATCCATTCCGGCCCGATCTTCAACCTGCAGCCGATGGGTCCGTGGATCAATATCTTCGACCCGACCTTCCACCTGCATCTTCGGCAGGATCACATCGCCGAGACCTGGGCGGTACGCAAGCCGACAAAGGACGGCCATGTAACCTCGCTCGAGGCCTACAATGCCGAGGGCGAAATGATCATCCAGTTCTTCGGCAAGCGCAAGGAAGGCACCGATGAGCGCGACGATTGGCGCTCGATCATGGAAAACCTGCCGCGCGCAGGAACCAGCGTCGCGGCATGAGCAAGGGGATAACGATGCGTAAGGCACCGCGCAGCAAGCGGCTTCGGGCGATGGCGTTTTCAGCCACGGTTATTGGGCTGTCGCTGGCTCCGGTCTCGAATGCCCCGGCCGCTGAAAAACTGAATACGACGCGCCTTGTGTCCGTTGGCGGCGATGTCACCGAGATCATCTACGCGCTCGGTGAGCAGGACCGGTTGATCGCGCGCGACACGACCAGCCTGTATCCCGAAGCGGCAACAAAGCTGCCCGACGTAGGCTACATGCGCGCGCTATCGCCGGAGGGCATCCTCGCCATGAACCCGACGGCGATCATCGCCATCGAGGGATCCGGGCCACCGGAAGCGCTGAACGTGCTCAAGAGCGCGAGCGTCCCCTTCGAGACCGTGCCCAACGCCTATACCCGCGAAGGCATCCTCGCCAAGATCGACCGGGTCGGCGATCTCCTCGGCCAGCCCGACAAGGCAAAGGCGCTAGAGGAAAGGGTGGGTGTGGATCTTGACGTGGCAATCGCCGACGCCGCCAAGCGCCCCGAAGGCGAGCGGAAGCGCATCCTCTTCATTCTGAGTATGCAAGGAGGAAAGATCATGGCCTCCGGAACCGGCACGGCAGCCGATGGCATCATCAAGCTGTCCGGTTCCGTCAATGCCGTCGGCAATTTCCCGGGCTACAAGCCGCTAACCGACGAGGCGATCGTGGAAGCCAAGCCTGACGTCATCTTGATGATGAACCGCGGCGACGGGTCAGCCACCAAGGATGAAGATCTTCTGAAGCAGCCCGCGCTGGCCCTGACACCCGCGGCGCAAAACAAGGCAATCATTCGCATGGACGGCCTCCACCTGCTCGGGTTCGGCCCGCGCACCGCGAGCGCCGTCCGTGAGTTGAACGCAGCGATCTACGGAAGCTGATAATGGCTCTGCAGGACGCCATCGGACAGAAGCGCTCCATGTTTTCGCTGACAGGTCTGCGGGAGCTTCAAAGGGCGGGTGATCGCAGTCGCCTCGCGCTGCTGGCAATCGTTCTGCTTGCCGTCGGGTCCGTCCTGTCCCTGTTATTCTCAGTGACAACGGGTGCTTCCAACGCCTCGTTCCTCGACGTCATCGCCAACATGGCCGGCTCGGACGATGCGCTGAACGCCAGAGACCGGATCATCATCTTCGATATCCGAATGCCCCGCGCGATCCTGAGTTTCCTGGTGGGCGGCTCGCTTGCCGTCTCAGGCGCCATCATGCAGGGCTTGTTCCGCAATCCGCTTGCGGATCCCGGGCTCGTCGGCGTGTCCTCCGGCGCGAGCCTCGGTGCCGTGGTGATCATCGTGCTCGCCAGCACCTTTGCCGCGCCGCTTTACACGCTGCTCGGCATCTACGCGCTGCCGATCGCAGCCTTCTGCGGCGGACTTGCCAGCACGTGGCTGCTCTACCGGATCGCAACCGGGAACGGCCAGACCTCAGTTGCCACGATGCTGCTTGCCGGCATCGCGCTCGGCTCGCTTGCCGGCGCGCTCACGGGCCTCCTGATCTACATGGCCAACGATCAGCAACTCCGCGACCTCACCTTCTGGGGGATGGGATCGCTTGCCGGGGCGACATGGGCAAAGATCGCCGCCGCCGGCCCGATCATTCTTCTCTCCTTTGCGGCGATACCCTTCATGGCCCCTGGCCTGAATGCCATCACTCTCGGTGAGGCTACAGCCTTTCACATGGGCGTCCCTGTTCAGCGGCTGAAGAACATCGCCATCGTCACCGTCGCCGGGGCGACGGGTGCTTCGGTCGCAGTCAGCGGCGGCATCGGCTTCGTCGGCATCGTCGTTCCGCATGTTCTGCGCATGTCGATCGGCCCCGATCACCGCTTCCTGCTGCCAGCTTCGGCGCTTCTCGGCGGCTCGCTGCTGATTTTTGCCGATGTTCTTGCCAGGACCATCGTCGCGCCGGCCGAACTGCCGATCGGCATCATTACGGCCGCCGTCGGCGGCCCGTTCTTCCTTTGGATTCTGTTGCGGCATCGCGCACGCCTTGCCCTTTGAGTATTGAGCAATGATTGAGGTATCCGGCGTTTCCGTGCGCCTTTCCGGCAAGACCATTGTTAGTCAGGTCGGCTTCTCCGCCGAGGCAGGCCAGTTGACCGCGATTGCCGGTCCGAACGGCTCGGGCAAGACAACGACGATGAAAGCGGTCTCCGGCGAACTCCCCTACTCCGGCTCCATTCGTCTCAATGGTCAGGAAGTGAACGCGCTGCAGCCGTGGCGGCTGGCGACGATGCGGGCGGTGCTGCCGCAGGCAAGCTCGATCTCCTTTCCCTTCACGGTGCGCGAAGTGGTGCGGATGGGCCTGACCACCGGCGTCAATCGCAATCCTGAGAAAGCCGAGCAGACCGCGGCGAATGCACTGGCCTCCGTCGACCTGGGGGGCTTCGAAGGCCGCTTCTATCAGGAACTTTCGGGTGGCGAGCAGCAGCGCGTTCAACTCGCCCGCGTGCTCTGCCAGATCGCCGAGCCGGTCGTCGACGGCAAGCCCTGCTGGCTTCTGCTCGACGAGCCGGTATCCAGCCTCGACATCAGCCACCAGCTGACGATCATGACTCTGGCGCACAATTTCTGCGAGGCCGGTGGCGGCGTCATCGCCGTCATGCACGACCTCAACCTGACCGCGCTTTTCGCCGACCGGATCATTCTCATGAAATCCGGCCAACTGGCTGCAAGCGGTAGCGTCCGCGATGTGCTGACCGACGAGACAATGGAATCTGTCTTCGGCTGTGCCCTGCGGATCAATCAGGTTCCGGCCGACGGTACGCCCTTCGTGCTTGCGCACAGTGCGATCCAAACCGGATACAATCCAGCGTAGCGGAACTTTTGCAGGGTGACCGCGTTAAGCAATTGATGATGTGGGTCATTGCCGGGCGATAATCTTCATGCAAACTTCGGCAGCGGCCCTGTGTTGAATCAGGCCGCTAAGAGCGCGCCTCACCGATGGAGAAAATCGTGGCCTCTTCGCTCCTCCACCCCATTCGCAGCCGGCGCAATGGCGGCACGCTTCACAACATCGAATCCACCATCGAAGAACAGATCGAGTCTCTTCGTGAAGAGATCGCAGCACTGACGAAGATTGCCGGAAAGCAGTCACGAAAGTCGAGCGATCGCATGCGCTATCAGGCAGCCGCCAGCTACGACGATCTGCTCTCTCGCAGCGAAGACCTGATGCATGAATTGCAGGAAAGCTACCTTCGCGGCGCCAACGAAGTGCGCAATACCGTGCGCCGTCACCCAATCGCCACCGTCGGGGCGGCAGCAGCCTTTGGGCTCGTCCTCGCCCTTCTTGCCCGCCGTTAAGGAGGCTAAATGCTCTTCCCGCTCCTCAGCCTGTTGGTAGGCACGAGTGTTCACCGAACCGTTGCGCGGACGAAGCGCAACGGTATTTTCGTTGCCATTGCCGTCGTGCTCTTGTTGACCGCTTATACGCTCGCGGTCGTCGCCGGTGCCATCTGGCTCTCAGGCATCTACGGTCCGATCGGCGCAGCGCTGTTCCTGGCAGCCGCAGCCCTGCTGGTGGCGATCGTCGTTCTCGTCATCATGATGGTGATCAACGCCCAGGAGGCGCGCCGTGCCAAAGAACGCAAGCAGGCATTGGAATCGCTTGCAGCGGTCGGCATTGGTCTTGTCCGAGCTCAGCCCTTGTTGACGGCTGGCGTTCTTGCAGCAATCGTGGCGGCCAACCTCGTCGGTTCCAAGCGCGACGACTGACCTCTCAATTTTCGCGTAGCTCAAGGAAAAGGCCGGCGCCCTGTTGGGCAGCCGGCCTCTCCTATGGATCGAACGAGACTATTATATCAGAAGGCGAAGGCCTTGGACGTCAGCGGCGAGGATGTCGCATCCGGACCAAAATCGGCTTCACCGGATATCTGAAGCAGTTCCTGGAGACGCTGGCGAGCGCGATTGACGCGGCTCTTGATCGTTCCGACTGCACATCCGCAGATTTCCGCCGCTTCCTCGTAGGAAAAACCGGAAGCGCCGACCAGGATGATCGCTTCACGCTGGTCCGGCGGCAGCTGATCGAGCGCCTTCTTGAAGTCCTGAAGATCGAGCGCCCCGTATTGGGCCGGGTGCATAGCCATGGACTCGGTGAACAGGCCATCGCTGTCCTGAATCTCGCGCCCGCTCTTGCGCATCTGGCTGTAGAGTTCGTTGCGCAGAATCGTGAAGAGCCAGGCTTTCATGTTCGTGCCCATCTCGAAATGATCCTGCTTTGCCCAGGCTTTCATGATGGTGTCCTGGACAAGATCATCCGCCCGGTCGTGCCGGCCAATCAGCGAGATGGCGAAGGCGCGGAGGCTAGGGAGCGACGCGAGGAGCTCGCGCTTGAAGCTTGGTTGCTGCTTTTCCATGGAGCCACCTTACTTCACAGCTTTTGCCGACGCGACGAGCTCAGCCTGGTCAAGCTTCTCGAGCAGATCGAGAAAGCGGTCGGGAATCGCCTCTTCCTGCACGGCAGCATAAAGCGATCGTAACTTCACGCCGATCTGGCTGTTGGGGTCAAGGATATCGCTTGCGCGCATTTCCAGCCGCTGCCGATCCTTTTCATTCTTCCGTGTCGTCATCAATCGTCACTTTGCTTTTGTTATCCACGTGCTCTGCCACGTCGCCTTGATTAAGTTCGCCTCAATAAAACAGCCGCTTGTCCCGGCCGATTGGCGAACATCCCGTCGCGTGCCATGAAACAAATGCGATAAGCCCTCTGTTGGTAGCCACGATAATGCCGTTGAGAAAAAAAAGTTCCTACATGCGAGGAACATTTTTACAATCCGTCGCGTTTTAATCGCCATTGGGGCCGTTCACCGGCCTATAGTGGGAGCTTTACATGACACTTTCGACTCGAATTGCGCCGCATCTTCCTTACCTGCGTCGCTATTCCCGCGCGCTTACTGGAACGCAGACTTCAGGCGACGCCTATGTAGCCGCCGTACTCGAGGCGATCATTACCGACATATCCATTTTCCCGGATACCGCGGATGACCGCGTCGCATTGTACAAACTTTTCACTACGCTTTTTGGTTCCGTCACCGTCCAGATTCCGGAACCTGCCTCGCCCTACATATGGGAACAGCGCGCAACGCTGAACCTTGCCAAAGTTTCGCCGCGTGCCCGCCAGGCTTTCATACTCGCCTCCGTCGAGAACTTTCGGGTGGGAGAAATTTCCGAGATCCTGGGCGTGGAAGAGGACGAAGTCGTCAGCCTGCTCGACAACGCATCACGCGAGATCTCTCGCCAGGTCGCCACTGATGTCATGATCATCGAAGACGAACCGCTGATCGCGATGGACATCGAACAGATGGTGGAGAGCCTCGGCCATCGCGTCACCGGCATTGCCCGTACCCACGCCGAAGCGGTTGCACTTTATAACAGGACCCGGCCAGGCATGGTTCTTGCGGATATCCAGCTTGCGGATGGAAGCTCCGGCATCGATGCCGTCAACGACATTCTCAAGACCGCAAGCGTGCCGGTAATCTTCATCACCGCCTTCCCCGAAAGGCTGCTGACCGGCGAACGGCCCGAGCCGACATTCCTGGTCACGAAGCCGTTTAATCCGGACATGGTCAAGGCACTGATCAGTCAGGCACTTTTCTTCAACGAATCCACCAAGGCCGCTGCCTAAGGGAAATGGCGGTCGCCTAGGAACAAAGGGAGCGGAAATGCGTTTCGGTCAATCTGGAGCGCTATTCCGACCTTAAGGTTTTTTTTCGTGCTTTCTTCTAGGATGAGCTTCCCGAATGGGCACCTTCCTCCCCGTGAGGAAAGATCAAAAATGGGAAAGGCGACTAGTGAACAGGAACGGACCAGTGCCCGGAGTGCCCTTCGCGCTGGAAGGCAGAGCGGTGTTGCTGGAGAGCGCACTGGCGAGCGCCGGAATCTCCGTGATCTACCAGGACCCTAGGCTATCGATCATCTATGCCGACAACCTTCCTCCGCATTTTCAGCCGCTTGCAATACCGGGCGGTACTGACGTCGATCTCTTCGGCGAAGCGCATGGACGCGAGTTGGAGAAGCTGAAGCAGCAGGTATTCGAAACCGGAAAGCCGACGACAACCGAGATCGACATTTCGATCGACGGAGAAATGCGCACCTACGAATTGAAGATCCAGCGCGTCGGTACCGATCACGCCATGGGCATCCTTTCCGTGGTCGCCGAGGTGACGGAGGCCCGGCATCGCGAAAAGGTGCTGAAGTCCCTTCTTCGCGAGCTCTCGCATCGCTCGAAGAACCTTCTGGCCATTATTCAAGGAATCGCCACACAAACAGCCCGCAACACCATATCGCTGAATAGCTTCCTGGTGAAATTCCGCGGGCGACTGCAATCCCTGTCGAATTCACAAGACCTGATTACCGATTCCAGCTGGCGCGGTGCGTTCCTTTTCGAACTCGCTGAAAAGCAATTCGCGCCCTACTGGCCCGAGACGGCGGGACCGCTGCCGATCTCCGGGATAAACGTCCACTTGACACCCAATGCCGCCGTGCACGTCGGGCTCGCGCTGCATGAATTGATCGTCAACTCGGCCTCCTACGGAGCGATTGCCGGCAGCACGCCTGCGGTCACTCTGAGCTGTCATGAAGTGGCCGCTGACGGGCGAAAGGCAATCGAGGTTTCATGGGCGGAGACGCTATGCGATCCGACAGAGGTTCACGAATTCAGTGAAAACAGCTTTGGCAAGACTGTGCTTGAGCGCGTCGTTCCCTCGTCGGTCAACGGCAAGGCCGAACTGACGCTGGTGCCGGGACGGATCGAATATCATCTGGTTGTCCCCGACGCCGAGTTCGAGATCCTCCGGCACCCCTCTCAAAAGGCAGCTACACGCTAAACGAAGAACAGCCAGTGCGAGGGCGGCGCACCGGCTGTTCTTTCACTCACCGGGAGGGGACCGTGAGTACATCCGAACGATGGGTTGGGGGCGCGCATGTTGGGTCGATGCGGTCATCGTTCGGATATCGCAGTAACGGGCAAGTATCCGAATGGTTCCGGGAACCAGTGAGAAAAAGTCGATTTTTTTACTTTTTTATTTTCAGGCCGAAGTCACCGGTGCACGGCCATCCGCCGCGCAGAAATTAATTCCATTAAAACAATGTGATAACGGCGATATCAGGCAAAAATTTTACCGTTTGATAAATTTTTGAAGCTGAGTTACGCTTCCTCTTACTGGCCGTTTACCAATAATGAGGGAACTTCAATGGAACGACTGGGAACTGGGATTCGTGCTGGCCGGCTTTCGCTCGCCGAATACGATTCGAACTTCTCCGATCTTCATCCGCGCCTCGACAAACACGAGGCGCTGGTCGCAGCCGACCGCTGTTATTTCTGCTACGACGCGCCGTGCATGACGGCCTGTCCCACCTCCATCGACATCCCGCTCTTCATCCGGCAGATCGCCACCGGAAATCCGATCGGATCGGCGAAGACGATCTTTGACCAGAATATTCTGGGCGGCATGTGCGCCCGCGTCTGTCCCACCGAAGATCTGTGCGAGCAAGCCTGCGTGCGCAACACGGCAGAGGAACGCCCTGTCGAAATCGGTCGCCTGCAGCGATATGCGACCGATACGGCCATGGAGGCGGACAAGCAGTTCTACAGCCGCGCCGCCTCGACCGGAAGGAAGATCGCCGTCGTGGGCGCCGGCCCGGCTGGCCTCGCCGCGGCCCATCGCCTCGCGGTCAAGGGCCATGATGTCGTCATCTATGACGCAAAGCCGAAGTCTGGCGGCCTCAACGAATACGGCATCGCCACCTACAAGGCCGTTGACGACTTCGCGCAAAAGGAAGTGGACTACGTCCTGGCCATCGGCGGCATTGAAGTTCGCCACAACCAGCAGCTCGGCCGTAATTTCTCCCTCGCCGATCTGCAGTCGCAATATGATGCGGTCTTCCTCGGCATCGGCCTTTCAGGCGTCAACGCGCTGCGGGTCGAAGGCGAAAACCTGCCGGGCGTCGATGATGCCGTGGACTTCATCGCCGGCCTTCGGCAGGCTGCTGACAAGGGCGACATTGCGGTCGGTCGCCGCGTCGTCGTTCTCGGCGGCGGTATGACGGCGATCGACGCGGCCGTGCAAGCCAAGCTGCTCGGCGCCGAGGAAGTGACGATCTGCTATCGCCGCGGCAAGGAGCATATGAACGCCTCGGAATTCGAGCAGGATCTCGCGACCTCCAGGGGCGTCATCATTCGTCACTGGCTGGCGCCGAAATCCATTCTCGCGCAGGACGGCAAAGTCGCCGCGATCGAGGTGGAATACACCAAGCTGGTCGACGGTCGCTTGTCGACGACGGGCGAGACTGGCGTCATCGCCGCTGATCAGATCTTCAAGGCGATCGGTCAGACTCTCGACACCTCCAGCCTCGGCGCGCTGCGCTTGGAATCCGGCCGCATCGCCGTCGATACTGATGGCAAGACCTCGCTCGACGGCGTCTGGGCCGGCGGCGACTGCGTCTTCGGCGGTGACGACCTAACCGTCTCGGCGGTCGCGCAGGGCCGCGATGCCGCTGAATCCATCAACCGCATGCTTGCTGCCGGTGCGCAGCCGGCCGTTGCCGTCGCGTGAAGGGGAGAATGAACAATGGCTGATCTCCGCAATAATTTCGTCGGCATCAAGTCGCCCAACCCGTTCTGGCTGGCCTCGGCACCGCCGACCGACAAGGCCTACAACGTCGAACGTGCCTTCAAGGCCGGATGGGGCGGCGTCGTCTGGAAGACGCTTGGTGAGGAAGGCCCCCCGGTCGTGAACGTCAACGGCCCGCGCTACGGCGCGATCTGGGGCGCCGACCGCCGCCTGCTCGGCTTGAACAACATCGAGCTCATCACAGACCGCGACCTCTACACCAACCTGCGCGAAATGAAGCAGGTGAAGATGAACTGGCCCGACCGGGCCTTGATCGCTTCGATCATGGTTCCCTGCGAGGAGAATGCCTGGAAGGCAATCCTGCCGCTGGTCGAGGAGACCGGTGCCGACGGCATCGAACTCAACTTCGGCTGTCCGCACGGCATGTCGGAACGCGGTATGGGCTCCGCGGTCGGACAGGTGCCTGAGTATATCGAAATGGTCGTGCGCTGGTGCAAGCAGTACACGCGCATGCCCGTCATCACGAAGCTGACACCAAATATCACCGATATCCGCAAGCCAGCCCGTGCTGCCAAGGCCGGCGGCACCGATGCCGTGTCGCTGATCAACACGATCAATTCGATCACCTCGGTCAATCTCGACACCTTCTCGCCGGAACCGTCGATCGACGGGCGCGGCAGCCACGGCGGCTATTGCGGCCCGGCGGTGAAGCCGATCGCCCTCAACATGGTCGCCGAGATCGCCCGCGATCCGGAGACCTACGGCCTGCCGATATCAGGTATCGGCGGCATCACCACCTGGCGCGATGCGGCTGAGTTCCTGGCGCTCGGCGCCGGCAACGTGCAAGTCTGCACGGCGGCGATGACCTACGGCTTCAAGATCGTCCAGGAGATGATCACGGGGCTTTCCGACTGGATGGACGCCAAGGGTCACCGCAACCTCGACGACATCACCGGCCGCGCAGTGCCGAATGTTTCCGACTGGCAGTATCTCAACCTGAACTACATCGCCAAGGCGAAGATCGATCAGGATGCCTGCATCAAGTGCGGTCGCTGTCACATCGCCTGTGAGGACACCTCGCACCAGGCGATCACCCAGTTCGTCAACGGCGTCAGGCATTTCGAGGTGATGGAAGAGGAATGCGTCGGCTGCAATCTTTGCGTCAACGTCTGCCCTGTCGAGAACTGCATCACCATGGAGCAGCTCCCCGTCGGTGACCTCGACAAGCGCACCGGAAAGATCGTCGATCCGAATTATGCAAACTGGACGACGCACCCGAACAACCCGATGGCTCGCCAGGCAGCGGAGTAAGATCAAGGGTGCCGCAAAACTCCGTGCGGCACCCCCTCCCTCATTCCTGTGCTCGTCACAGGAATCCAGCCACGGCGCGTCGGCGCCGTGAATGACTCTTGCTCAATGCGGGCATTTTCGCCATTCTTCAACCATGAAGGGTTGCGTCGATATTCTCGCATCCCCGCGAAACGGCACGCTTTATACCGGCGTGACCCGCGATCTCTCAGCCCAGCTTTTCGGGCATCAGGGCGAGCTACCAGGAGGTTTCACGTCTCGATACGGCGTGAAGATGCTGGTGTGGTTCGAGGAGCATGATCTGCTGACGACGGCGATCACGCGGGAGAAGACCATTAAAAATGGCCGCGGGGCAGTGGAAACTCAACCTGATCGAAGCGACGAACCCCGAACGGGAGGATATTTCATCTTTTCTGCACAGCCTATGAGTCTTCTGCCGTGCCGACGCAAGGCTGCTGGATTCCTGTGACAAGCACAGGAATGAGGGTGGCGGGTGAGGCACCCGACCTACCTCTTTTACCCCGCAAAAGTCTTCCGGTATGCCCTGGGGCTCGTGCCCAACCGTTTGCGAAAATGGTGCCGCATCGTCGCCAGCGTTCCAAAGCCGCTGGCGACCGCGATATCGTCGAGAGACCCGCTGATCTCCTTTTCCAGCAATTCGCGTGCATGGCGAAGCCTCTCCTTGAGCAGCCATTCGCCGACGCTGAGCCCGGTCGTGCTTTCGAACCGGCGCTGAAAGGTCCGGTGGCTCATCCCAGCTTTCGCGGCAAGCAGGCTGATCGGCTGCTCCTCGTCCAGCCGCTGCCGCATCCAGTCCATGAGCGGGCTTAGCCGGATGCCTTCACGCTCCAGCGGCACCGGCGCATGGATGAACTGCGCCTGCCCGCCCTCGCGATGCGGCGGCAAAACCAGGCGACGCGCAACACTGTTGGCGGCCTCGGCGCCGAAGTCACCACGGACCACATGCAGGCAGAGATCAATACCGGCAGCACTCCCGGCTGCCGTCAGGATGGGGCCCTCATCCATGTAAAGCACATCAGCATCGAAGTTGATGTCGGGATAGCGTTTCGAGATCGAGGCGACATATCGCCAATGCGTGGTGGCGCGGCGATGGCGAAGAAGCCCTGTTGCGGCAAGCACCGCGACACCCGAGCAGAGAGACATGATCCGCGCACCGCGCTGGTGGGCCGCGCACAGCGCATCGATCAGGGCACCCGGAACCTCCGCATCGATCGAGCGCCAGCCGGGCACGACGATCAGATCCGCCTTCTCCAGCACGTCCAGTCCATGATCGACGGAGACGGTCAAGCCGCCAGCAGCGCGAAGCGGCCCAGGCTCGACCCCGCAGACCGAATAGCGATACCAGCCCTCGCCCATTTCCGGACGCGGCAGGCCGAAAACCTCGTAAGCGATGCCGAATTCGAAGGTGCAGAGCCCGTCATAGGCGAGCACAACAACATGGGGTCCTCTCAACGCATTTGGCATGATCTTTACGCTAACCGTCATTATGGCCAATTTCGCAAAGCCATAACATCGGCGATGGTTGGCGGCAACTCGAACCGAAAGGAAACGTCATGCCGAGCTTCGTCGCCGAAGTCCCTGCCGCCTCTCCCGAAGCCACTGCCGCCTACTATGCCCGCAAGCTCTCCTTCGAGACCGATTGCTGGGACGTCCACGCATCGCTCACCGCCGGCCACGGCGACTTCGTGCTGTTGGATGTCCGCTCTCCGACCCATTACGCCGCCGCCCACGTTCCGGGCGCGATCAACCTCCCGCACGGCAAAATGACGGCCCATCACATGTCGAAATGGCCGGCAGATACGCTCTTCGTCGTCTATTGCGCCGGCCCGCATTGCAACGGGACCGACAAGGCAGCCCTGCGCCTTGCCCGGCTAGGGCTACAAGTGAAGGTCATGATCGGCGGAATGACCGGCTGGGCAGACGAAGGGTTTTCCTTCGAGAGCAGCCCGGCGACAGCCGCGGCCTGACGAAACGTTCGCTGCATGGCCTGCACGGGAGATTGAATTTTCTAACGCCGGTGCGATAGTCGGGAGGCGCAAAGAGGTAGCCTCCCGCATGACACGTCATATCGTTGCGATCGGTCAGTTGCCTCCGCCGCTCAACGGCTTCTCGTTCGCGACCAAGAGCATGATCGCGCTTCTTTCGGAAGCAATGAGCGTCACCGTGTGCAACATCGCTCCAGCGGCAGGCAGTCCCTCGCTGCTGAGGCATCCGATCAAATTCAGCCGTGTCCTCCGTGCCTGCCTCCCGCTGTTTCGCGGCCGCAAACATCACGACAGGATCTGCTATCTCGCCTGCGAAGGAGGGCTGGGTTTAGTCTACACCTTGCTGCTTGTTCTAGTCGCGAGACTGGTCGCCTACTCCATCTACCTGCACCATCACAGTTTCAGCTACATCGACAGGCCAAGTTTACTAATGCAGGCCATCCTGACGCTCGGCGGCCGACAACTGCAACACATCTTCCTATGCGACATCATGCTCGAGCGATTCACCGAGACTTACGGCCGACGCGTCCGTAGCAGCCTGATCTCCAATGCGGCCTACGTGACCCCGCAAGACGAAGGGGACGAGCCGAAGGACCGCGCGCATCTCGTGATCGGCATGCTTAGCAATCTCACCACCGAGAAAGGTCTCGAAACGTTTCTTCATCTCGCAAGGCAAGCGCGAAGCGAGAACGTGCCGATTAGGGCGATCCTTGCGGGGCCGGCTGGCGCTAGCGAGCGCGTGGCCATCGATGCCGCCGTCGCGGAACTTGGCGATACCCTGGATTATCGGGGCGCCCTCTATGACGACGCGAAGGCTGCCTTCTATAGCGAACTTGACGTCTTCGTTTTTCCCACAGCCTATGACAACGAGGCCCAGCCGCTGGTGATCTTCGAAGCAAAGGCCGCCGGAAACGCGGTCATCTCCAGCGACCGCGGCTGCATCAGGAAACAGCTCGACGAAAACGATCTGCTGATCCACTCGGGCGGCGAGTTTGTACCGACCGCATTGGCGTGGTTGGCGGCGATGTCGCCAGAGCCCGCCCTGGAAGCAAGACGGAAGGCGATCCGGCAAGCCTATAGAACCCGCCATGCCAAGGCACGCGCCGCTATCGGCACGCTCTTGGATTTCGACGAATGATGGCGCGACGTCAGGAGGCGCCTGGCACCGGCTTAACCTTCAGTCCGTCGATGAACAGCTGTTCGAGAAAGCGCGCGGCATCCTCGAAGCGGCCGGCACCTGCATGCTCCTGCCCGAGCACCGCCCGCACCTGAACATCGAAGTCGGCATAGTGCTGCGTTGTCGACCAGATCGAGAAGATCAGGTGGTATGGATCACACCTGGCGATCTTCCCGGCTTTCGCCCAGGCTCGGATGACCTCGGCCTTCTCGTCGACGAGTTCCTTCAGCGGACCCTTCAGTTCGTCTTCGACATGGGGTGCACCCTGCAGCATCTCGTTGGCGAAAAGCCGGCTCTCGCGCGGGAAATCGCGGGCCATTTCGAGTTTGCGTCTGATGTAGCTGCGGATCTCGCTTTCCGGATTGCCATCGGCGTCAAAGGCTCTCAACGGCTCCAGCCAGGTAAAGAGCACGCGGTCGATCAGCGCCCGGTGGATCGCTTCCTTGGTGCGAAAGTAATAAAGCAAGTTCGGCTTCGACATGCCGGCAACTTCGGCAATCTGATCAATAGTGGAGCCACGAAAGCCGTTGACCGAAAACACATCGAGCGCGGCTTCAAGAATTTGCTCTTCCTTCTCTTCTTGAATGCGCGTGCGGCGCTGGGTCTTGGCTGCTCTCGGGATTGCCATGTCGATCTTGTTTTCCCTTCAAATTCAACCGTTTCACTCAAGATTGAACCGGCGCGGCACCGTGCTACAAAAATGAGCAGATGCCGGTAATTTTGTCTGTATTTTTCCTGATTTTCGTCTTGAGCCCAGCGCCGGAAGTTGTAATGTTTACCAATCGGTCAAATTATCGATCAGATGCTAAACAAAGGCAACTGGCGATTTTCCGGCGCTAACAAAACAAACAAGGGCGCTCGGATACTGACCACGGGAACAGGCGGCCATGTGCATTGCATGACCGCAGAAAACAGGTGAGGACTTTAGACATGGTGGCAGCGCCAGGCGAGAACATGCGCGTCAACGGGGACCGTCTTTGGGACAGCCTCATGGAGATGGCAAAGATCGGCCCGGGAATTGCTGGCGGTAACAATCGCCAGACCTTAACGGATTCCGATGCCGAAGGGCGCAGCCTCTTCCGGACATGGTGCGAAGACGCAGGCATGACGCTGGGCGTCGACAAGATGGGCACGATGTTCGCGACCCGGCCGGGCACCGATCCGGACGCGCTGCCTGTTTATGTCGGCTCGCACCTCGACACGCAGCCGACCGGCGGTAAGTATGACGGCGTACTCGGCGTGCTTGGCGCACTCGAGGCCGTCCGCACCATGAACGACCTCGGCATCAAGACCAAGCACCCTGTTGTCGTCACCAACTGGACCAACGAGGAAGGCGCCCGCTTTGCGCCCGCCATGCTCGCCTCCGGCGTTTTCGCCGGCGCCCATACGCTGGAATATGCCTATGACCGCAAGGATCCCGAAGGCAAGACGTTCGGCGAGGAACTGAAGCGCATCGGCTGGGTTGGCGACGAAGAGGTCGGCGCGCGCAAGATGCACGCCTATTTCGAGTATCATATCGAGCAGGGTCCGATCCTTGAGGTCGAGAACAAGCAGATCGGCGTGGTCACGCACTGTCAGGGCCTGTGGTGGCTGGAGTTCACGCTGACCGGCAGGGAGGCCCATACCGGTTCGACCCCGATGAACATGCGCGTCAACGCCGGCCTTGCGATGTCGCGCATCATGGAAATGGTGCAGACCGTGGCGATGGAAAACCAGCCGGGCGCCGTCGGCGGCGTCGGCCAGGTGTTTTTCACGCCGAACTCCCGCAACGTCCTGCCGGGCAAGGTCGTCTTCACCGTCGACATCCGCTCGCCGGATCAGGCGAAACTCGACGGCATGCGTACCAGGATCGAGGCGGAAGCACCCAAGATTTGCGAGGCGCTGGGCGTCGGCTGCGCGATCGAGGCGATCGGCCACTTCGCGCCCGTCACCTTCGATCCCACGCTTGTTTCCCGCGTGCGCGGTGCTGCCGAACGGCTCGGCTATAGCCACATGAACCTCATCTCGGGTGCGGGCCACGACGCCTGCTGGGCCGCGAAGGTGGCCCCTACAACGATGGTCATGTGCCCCTGCGTCGGGGGCCTCTCGCACAACGAGGCGGAGGACATCTCCAAGGAATGGGCGACGGCCGGCGCTGACGTCCTCTTCCACGCCGTCGTCGAGACCGCTGAAATCGTTGCATAATCAAGGGCGGGGTCATTCCCGCCTTTTCTTTTACCAGCGGACGAAGAGCCGCGAGCAATCAATGCAAGGGAACTGATCATGAGCAAAGTCATCAAGGGCGGAACCATCGTCACCGCCGACCTGACCTACAAGGCGGACGTGAAGATCGAGGGCAGCAAGATCGTCGAGATCGGCCCGAACCTCTCCGGCACCGAAACGCTCGATGCGACGGGCTGCTACGTGATGCCGGGTGGCATCGACCCGCACGTTCACCTCGAAATGCCGTTCATGGGCACCTATTCCTCCGACGACTTCGAAAGCGGCACGCGCGCCGGTCTCGCCGGCGGCACGACCATGGTCGTCGATTTCTGCCTGCCGGGGCCGGAGCAATCGCTGCTCGAAGCGCTGCAGATGTGGGACAACAAGACGAGCCGCGCCAACGCCGACTACTCGTTCCACATGGCGATCACCGGCTGGAACGAGCGCGTCTTCAACGAGATGGAGATAGTGGTCAAGGAAAAGGGCATCAACACCTTTAAGCACTTCATGGCCTACAAGGGCGCGCTGATGGTGAACGACGACGAAATGTTCGCCTCCTTCCAGCGCTGTGCCGAACTCGGCGCGCTGCCGCTGGTGCATGCCGAAAACGGCGACGTCGTTGCCTCGATGACCGCAAAGCTTCTTGCCGAAGGCAACAACGGTCCGGAGGCGCACGCCTACTCCCGTCCGCCCGAGGTCGAAGGCGAGGCAACCAATCGCGCCATCATGCTGGCCGACATGGCGGGTGTGCCGCTCTACGTCGTGCATACCTCCTGCGAACAGGCGCATGAAGCGATCCGTCGCGCCCGCCAGAAGGGCATGCGCGTCTACGGTGAACCACTGATCCAGCATCTGACGCTCGATGAAAGCGAATATTTCAACAAGGACTGGGACCATGCTGCCCGACGTGTCATGTCCCCGCCCTTCCGCAACAAACAGCATCAGGACAGCCTCTGGGCCGGCCTGCAATCCGGATCGCTCTCGGTCGTGGCGACGGACCATTGCGCCTTCACCACCGATCAGAAGCGCTTCGGCGTTGGTGATTTCTCCAAGATCCCGAATGGCACTGGCGGCCTCGAAGACCGACTGCCGATGTTGTGGACCCACGGCGTCAACACCGGCCGCCTGACGATGAACGAGTTCGTTGCGGTCACCTCGACCAACATTGCCAAGATCCTCAACGTCTATCCGAAGAAGGGCGCGATCCTCGTCGGCGCCGATGCCGATATCGTCGTCTGGGATCCCAAGCGCTCGAAGACGATCTCGGCCAAGACCCAGCAATCATCGATCGACTACAACGTCTTCGAGGGCAAGCAGGTCACCGGCCTGCCGCGCTACACGCTGACGCGCGGCGAAGTCGCGATCGAGGAAAGCACCGTCAAGACGAAGGAAGGACACGGCCAGTTCGTGAAGCGCGAGCCGTTCCAGGCGGTTAACAAGGCGCTGTCGACATGGAAGGAGCTCGTGGCGCCGCGCAAGGTCGAACGGTCAGGCATCCCGGCGACGGGGGTCTGATCCTTGGCATCACTCCTTCACCAGCCGATCAAGCTCCGGAAGCAAAACGACGCTTTCCTGCTCGTTCGGGTCCGTGCGGGCGATGATCGCGGTGCAAGGGGTGCTGCTGAGGTTGGCAGGCAGATGCGGCACTCCGGCGGGGATGTAGAACAACTCGCCGGCGTGGACGACGACATGATGCTCCAGCTCGTCGCCGTACCAGGTGTGAGCCTCGCCGGAGAGCATGTAGATCGCCGTTTCATGCGACTCGTGCAGATGCGCCTTGGCGCGAACGCCGGGCGGAATCGTCAGCAAATGCATGCAGATACCCTTGGCGCCGACCGTCTCGGCCGCGATGCCTTCGAAGTAACTGAGCCCCTGCTTGCCATCATAGGCATGACTGGGGTGCACAATGTGACAGGTGGGCTTTGATGTCGCGTCCATCGTCATCCTCCATGGACCTTGCCGGAACAATGAAAACAGCTACTCATACTATCACGCAAACCGCGGAAGCGCGGGGAAAACAGGATACACAAGCGTTGACGCAAGCTACCTCAGTCGTATCCGCCAAGGACCTCTGTCTGACCTACGATGCCAGCGACGCTCCTGTGCATGCGCTGACCAACGTCAATCTCGACGTGCGCAAGGGCGACTTCGTCTCGTTCATTGGCCCTTCCGGCTGCGGAAAGACGACATTTCTGCGCGTTATTGCCGATCTGGAAAAGAAAACATCGGGCGAAATCACCGTCAACGGCATGACGCCTGAGGAGGCCCGCAAGGCCCGCGCCTACGGCTATGTCTTCCAGGCGCCGGCGCTCTATCCCTGGCGGACCATCGAGAAGAATATCGCCCTGCCGCTCGAGATCATGGGCTATGCGTCGGCCGATCAGAAGAAGCGCATCGCCGATGCGCTCGATCTCGTCAATCTTACCGGCTTCGAGAAGAAGTTCCCCTGGCAGCTTTCCGGCGGCATGCAGCAGCGTGCCTCCATCGCCCGCGCGCTCGCCTTCGATGCCGACTTGCTCCTGATGGACGAACCCTTCGGCGCGCTTGACGAAATCGTCCGCGACCACCTGAACGAGGAGCTTCTGAAGCTCTGGGCGCGCACCAACAAGACGATCTGCTTCGTCACCCACTCGATCCCCGAGGCGGTCTACCTCTCCACCAAGATTGTCGTGATGTCGCCTCGCCCCGGCCGCGTGACTGATGTCATCGACTCGCCGCTTCCCAGGGAGCGACCGCTGGACATCCGCGAGGCGCCCGAGTTCCTCGAAATCGCCCACCGCGTGCGCGAGGGCCTGAGAGCGGGGCACAGCTATGAGCACTAAGGCACTTAGCGTTGGAACCGTTGCGCGGGGGCGCTCATGAAGCCCGACACTCTCGAAGACAGGATCGTCCCCGTCGTCACGATCCTCGTGGTCCTGATCGCGATCTGGTACGTTGCGGCGGTCCTGATGAACGCCTCCTTCCAGCGGGACATGGATCAGCGCGCCAACCAGACGCCTGACACCATCGAATTCATCGAGAAAACGCTCTCGCAACCGAAGCCGTTGCTGCCCGCTCCCCATCAGGTAGTGCAAAACGTCTTCGAAAACACGTTTCTGCGGAAGCTCTCGAGCAACCGCAGCCTCGTCTACCACAGCTGGGTTACGCTTTCCTCGACGCTGCTTGGCTTCGGCTTCGGCACGCTGCTCGGGATCCTGATCGCTGTCGGGATCGTTCATATCAAGGCGCTCGACCGCAGCCTCATGCCGTGGGTCATTGCTTCGCAGACCGTACCGATCCTGGCAATCGCACCGATGGTGATCGTCGTCCTCGGCGCCATCAACATCACCGGGCTGATCCCGAAGGCGCTGATCTCGACCTACCTCTCCTTCTTCCCGGTCACTGTTGGCATGGTGAAGGGCCTGCGGTCGCCCGAGGTCATGTTCCTCGACCTGATGCGAACCTATAACGCGACACCCGCCCAGACATTCTGGAAGCTGCGTGTTCCGGCATCCGTGCCGTTCCTCTTCACCTCGATGAAGGTCGCGATCGCCGCAAGCCTTGTCGGCGCCATTGTCGGCGAGCTTCCGACCGGCGCCGTCGCCGGCATCGGCTCGAAACTGCTCGCCGGCTCCTATTACAGCCAGACGATCGACATCTGGGCAGCGCTTGTCGCGGGCTCGGTGTTGGCCGCAAGCTTGGTCGCCATCGTCGGCCTTGTCGCAAAGTTCGTCGACCGTTCGATGGGCGGGAGGTCGGCATGAAGCAGATGGCCTTTTCCTGGCAGGGTATTCTTGCCCTGGTGCTGACCGCGATTGCGATGATCACCTTGCCGATCATGGCCGAGGGCGCACCGGACCCGGTGTCGTCGATAACCGCGGGCCTTACGATCGCGTTGATCGTCGCGGTCGCCCTCGTTTCCTTCTCGCCATTGCCGAAGCTGTATGTCGCCGCCGTTCTGCTGATCGGCGCGCACTGGGCGGCATGGGTCCTGCTCGCTGGTGTGACCGGCAACGAAGGCCTGGCGACGAAATCCTTCTTCCTACTGATGGCCGCCTGCTGGCTGCTTGCCTGGCGATGCGTCACCGAGCTTTCGGCCATGACGCCGGCCTCGAATGTGGGCCGCTCGTGCCTGCGGCTGCTGATCCCGGCAATCTTCGGTGCCTGGATCCTGATACTCTGGGAGGCGCTGACGCGCGGCGCCGGCATTCCCTTCGTCCTGCTGCCGCCACCTAGCGCCATTGGAGCCAGGATCGCCGGCTCGCTGCCGATCCTGGCCGACGACGTACGTCAGACGATCTTCAAGGCAGTATTCGCCGGTTACATCATCGGCTGTAGCGCAGGCTTTGCCGTCGCGATCCTCGCCGATCGCGTCGGTTTCCTGCGCCGGGGCCTTCTGCCGATCGGCAATATGGTGTCGGCGCTCCCGATTATCGGCGTCGCGCCGATCATGGTGATGTGGTTCGGCTTCGACTGGCAGTCGAAGGCAGCCGTCGTCATCATCATGACGTTCTTCCCGATGTTGGTGAACACCGTCGCCGGCCTCACCGCATCCGGCGCGATGGAGCGCGACCTGATGCAGACGTATGCCTCCAACTATTGGCAGACGCTGCTGAAGCTCCGGCTTCCGGCGGCGATGCCCTTCATTTTCAATGCATTGAAGATCAACTCGACGCTGGCGCTGATCGGTGCCATCGTTGCGGAGTTCTTTGGTACGCCGATCGTCGGCATGGGCTTCCGTATCTCCACCGAGATCGGGCGCATGAATGTCGACATGGTCTGGGCCGAAATCGCCATTGCGGCGCTGGTAGGCTCGGTCTTCTATGGCGTCGTCGCCCTCGCCGAAAGGGCGGTGACTTTCTGGCATCCGTCTATCCGTGGTGGCTAGGCGTCGCTTTATTCCCGCCAATGGGATTAGGGCATAACTTCAGAGGGAAAAAAGAAAATGAAAAAACTGATTATTGCGATGATGGCGAGCGCGATGTCGCTCGCGGCAACCCAAGCGATGGCTGCCGACAAGGTGACGCTGCAGCTCAAGTGGGTGACGCAGTCGCAGTTCGCCGGTTATTACGTCGCCAAGGATAAGGGCTACTACGAGGAAGAAGGCCTCGACGTCACCATCAAGCCGGGCGGCCCTGACATTGCGCCGGAACAGGTGATCGCCGGCGGCGGCGCTGACGTCATCGTCGACTGGATGGGCGGCGCGCTTGTTGCTCGTGAGAAGGGCGTTCCGCTCGTCAACATCGCCCAGCCCTACCAGAAATCAGGCATGGAAATGGTCTGCCGCAAGGACGGCCCGATCAAGACCGAAGCCGATTTCAAGGGCCATACGCTCGGCGTCTGGTTCTTCGGCAACGAATATCCGTTCTTCGCCTGGATGAACAAGCTTGGCCTGAAGACCGAAGGCGGTGCCGATGGCGTGACCGTGTTGAAGCAGAGCTTCGACGTGCAGCCGCTGCTGCAGAAGCAGGCCGACTGCATCTCCGTCATGACCTATAACGAATACTGGCAGGCGATCGATGCCGGCTTCAAGCCCGAAGACCTGATCGTCTTCAACTATACCGCCATGGGCAACGACCTTCTCGAAGACGGCCTCTATGCCATGGAAGACAAGCTCAAGGACCCGGCCTTCAAGGAAAAGATGGTCAAGTTCGTCAAGGCTTCGATGAAGGGCTGGAAGTACGCAACCGAGAACCCGGATGAAGCTGCCGGAATCGTCGTTGACGCCGGCGGCCAGGACGAAAACCACCAGAAGCGTATGATGGGCGAAGTTGCCAAGTTGATCGGCGATGGCACCGGCAAGCTCGACACGACCCTCTATGATCGCACGGCCAAGGCACTCCTTGACCAAAAGATCATCAACAAGGAACCGACCGGAGCGTGGACGCACGACGTAACGGACGCTGCTTCCAAGTAATTCGGTAACGACAAGACACGAAACGCGCGGACCCTCCGCGCGTTTTTTCATTTTTTTGCTGTTTTTATCGAAGAAATTTCGCGATCGATGTCGCATCGAGCGGTGCTCGCACGTCATAACAACGACGCAGAATCAACTAACGGAATGCTTGCATAACCGCACAGTGATTGATCTGCATCACATTGGTAATTATTGTGTTCGAACGAGGAATTATTTTCTGCCGGACTTGCGCGATGGGCAAATAGCTACCACGTACAAGCCGAGTTTGCCGGATGAGGGACTTCTTAAGTAAGAGTCGGCAAATGAACGAAAATACTTCTGAGAATACCAATACGGGAACCGGTCATGGGCGCGCTGATGACAACGCGCAAGCTAGGCCGAGCAAAAACTGGATGACGACGCATGGCACGTACGCCTGTTAAGATACTTCGCGCCTCAACTCTGCTGATCGCGGCGGTTGTAGCTTCAACGACATTTGCGCAGGAACAGCCGGTCGCAAAGCCGCAACAAAACCTGCCGGCCATCGTCGTGACGAAAGCCTCCACCCGCACGCTCGTCGATCGTGTTGTTGCGACCGGTACGGTTAAGCCAGTCGAGGAAGTCTATATCCAGCCGCAGGTCGAAGGCTTGTCGATCCGTGCGCTCAACGCGGATATCGGCGACAGGGTCCAGGCCGATAGCACGCTGGCGACCCTGAACGACGACGCAATCATCCTGCAGAAGAGCCAGATGCAGGCCACGAAGGCCAAGAACGAGGCGAGCCTTGCCCAGCTTCGCGCACAACTGATTGAAGCAGAGGCTAATGCGGAGCAGGCACGACAGCAGCAGGTCCGCGCCCAGGAAATGGGCAAGAAGGGCACTGTCTCGACAGCAACGGTCGAACAGGCGGATGCTGCTGCAGCTTCCGCCAACGCCCGTGTCGACTCG
>Ga0207426_1000935_pt1 | contig 29101 bp, 28 predicted proteins | sample AraplaMF_Cvi_mMS_FD_184265 | JGI IMG/M metagenome (GOLD analysis project Ga0207426, IMG submission 184265) | Arabidopsis root microbial communities from the University of North Carolina, USA - plate scrape MF_Cvi_mMS (SPAdes) (version 2) | ecosystem: Host-associated > Plants > Roots > Endosphere... | reverse complement strand
GAGCTTCACGAGGCACGGCAGCTTCGTGCCTTCCTTCACCCAGCGCGTGACCATTTCGACATACTCGGGCACCTGTCCCACCGCCGCGCCCATGCCGCGCTCGCTCATGCCATGCGGGCAGCCGAAGTTCAGTTCGACCGCATCCGCGCCGGTGTCCTCGACTTGCGTCAAGATCCACTTCCAGTCCTTCTCATTGCACGGGACCATCAGCGAGACGATCAGCGCGCGGTCCGGCCAGTCGCGCTTCACTTGTTCGATCTCGCGCAGGTTCACGTCGAGCGGGCGATCGGTGATCAGTTCGATGTTGTTCAGTCCCGCGATGCGCTGCCCGTTCCATTGCACCGCGCCATAACGCGAGCTCACGTTGACGACGTGCGGATCGAGCCCGAGCGTCTTCCACACCACACCGCCCCAGCCCGCCTCGAAGGCGCGGTTGACGTTGAAGGCCTTGTCCGTCGGCGGCGCGGACGCGAGCCAGAAAGGATTCGGCGATGTAATGCCGGCGATGTTGCAAGTCAGATCGGCCATGTTGAGGCGGCTCCTTATGTTCGTCAGGCGGCTTTGATCGAAGTCAGCTCGAACGACGCGTCGATGGACGCAGCCGCGAGCTTGCCGTCCTGCACGGCCTGCACGGTGAGATCGAGTCCTTCATGCGTCGCGCAATCGCCGCCGGCCCACACTTTCGCGAGCGTCGTCTGTCGATTCTCGTCGGTGACGATGCGCCCGCCGTCGAGCGTCAGCAACGCCCGGTCGATGCCGATGGGCACGAGCGTCTGACCGATCGCCTTCAGCACCATGTCCGCATCGATGACGAAGCGCTCCGCGTCGCGCTCGAACTCGACGCCGGTCACGTGCCCGTCAACGCCGATCAGACGCGTCGGCTTCGCGTGCGTGACGATGCTCACGCCATTGGTCTGCGCGAACTCGCGCTCGGCCCACGTCGCGCTCATGTTCTCGACGCCGCGCCGGTACACCATCGTCACGTTCGTTGCGCCGAGCTTCGCGGCCTGCACGCACGCATCGACGGCCGTGTTGCCGCCGCCGATCACGACGACGCGCCGACCGACCGGCACATTCGCGAGATCGTCGGCCTCGCGCACCTGCTCGATGAAATCGACCGCGTTCATCACGCCGTCGAGCGCTTCGCCTTCGAGCGCCAGTTCGCGCACGCCCGCAAGACCGAAGCCGATGAACACCGCGTCGTATTGCTTGCGCAGCTCCTCCAGCGTGAAGTCACGGCCGAGCGCGTGACCCGCCTTGATCTCGATGCCGCCGATCGAATGCAGCCATTCGATTTCGCGCTGCGCGTAATCCTCGACCGTCTTGTAGGCGGCGATGCCGTATTCGTTCAGGCCGCCGGGTTTCTCGCGCGCATCGAAAATCACCGCGCGATGTCCCGCCAGCGCGAGCCGATATGCACACGCGAGCCCCGCCGGCCCCGCGCCGACGATCGCCACGCGCCTGCCCGTCTCCGGCGCGCGTTTGAAAAGCGGCTCGCCTTTTGCCATTGCCCAGTCCGTCGCATGACGCTGCAATGCGCCGATTTTCACGGGCGCATCGCCCGGATGGTTGCGTACGCAACTACCCTCGCAGAGAATCTCGGTCGGGCACACGCGCGCGCACATGCCGCCGAGCGGATTGGCGGACAGGATATCGACCGCCGCGCCTTTCAGATTGCCGTTGCCGATCTTGCGGATGAAGCTCGGTATGTCGATGCTCGTCGGGCAGGCCTGCACGCACGGCGCGTCGTAGCAGTAGTGGCAGCGGCTCGCGGCGGCAGCCGCGGCGGTGGCGTCGAGCAACGGCGCGACATCCGAGAACTCGCATGCGAGCTGTTCGTGCGTGAGGCGATGGCTCGCGATATCGCCGGTCGTTTTTGTGGTCATGTGCGTTCCATGTGAGGACGTACGAGTGCCCGTCATCCGCGCGCATTGGCCCGGACGACACTGAACGTGAGACGAAGCGCGCTGTTTCTACGAAGCCGGTTCCGACGCGCGCTCGAGCATCGCGTGCAGAAGCACGTTCGCGCCCGCCTCGATCCACTCCTGAGACGCGTCTTCGATTTCGTTATGGCTGATGCCGTCGACGCACGGCACGAACACCATCGATGTGGGCGCGACTTGCGCGAGATAGCACGCATCATGGCCCGCGCCCGACACCATGTCGCGATGCGAATAGCCGAAGCGCTGCGCCGCCGCGCGCACGGACGCGACGCAGGCGGCGTCGAATCTGACGGGCGCGTAATAGAAGATCTGCTCCAGTTCGGTCTGCAAGCCGATCTCTGCGGCGATACGCGCGACACCCTCGCGCAACGCGGCGTCCATGCGCGCGAGCACGGCATCGTCGGGATGACGGAAATCGACGGTGAAGAACACGCGGCCCGGAATCACGTTGCGCGAGTTCGGATGCACCTGCATCATGCCGACCGTCGCGCAGGCGAGCGGCGCGTTGTCGAGGCCGATGCGGTTCACGAGGTCCACGACGCGCGCTGCGCCGAGCAGCGCGTCCTTGCGGCGCGGCATGGGCGTCGGGCCCGCGTGCGCTTCCTGGCCCGTGAGCGTGATCTCGTACCAGCGCTGGCCTTGCGCGTCGGTGACGACGCCGATCGTCTTGTTCTCGGCTTCGAGAATCGGACCTTGCTCGATGTGCAACTCGAACGCCGCGTGCAGCTTGCGGCCGCCGCACGGCAGATCGCCGGCGTACCCGATGCGCTTCAACTCTTCGCCGATCGTCTTGCCGTCGACGTCCTTGCGCGAGAGGCCGTAGTCGAGCGGGAACACGCCCGCGAAGACGCCCGATGCGACCATCGCGGGCGCGAAGCGCGAACCTTCCTCGTTGGTCCAGATGACGACTTCGATCGGATGCTCGGTCTCGATGCCGCGATCGTTGAGCGAGCGGATCACTTCGAGTCCGCCGAGCACACCGTAGATGCCGTCGAAGCGCCCGCCCGTGGGTTGCGAATCCGCATGGGAGCCTGTCATGACCGGCAGCGCCTCGAGGTTGCGCCCGGCGCGACGCATGAACACATTGCCCATCTGATCGATGCTCACCGTGCAACCCGCTTCCTTCGCCCAACTGACGATGAGATCGCGCCCTTCCTTGTCGAGATCGGTGAGCGCGAGCCGGCACACGCCGCCCTTGGGTGTCGCGCCGATCCTGGCCATCGTCATCAGGCTGTCCCAGAGACGTCGACCATTCACCTTGATGGACGTATCGAGACCGGCCTCTCTGATTGCATCCGTTACGACGTTCATTCGCCTCGCTCCTTACGATCGACTTCGTATGTGAGTGACTTCGTTTCGTGCATGCCGGGCGTTTGCGGTGCGATGCCGCACGCGCCCGGTGCACGTTTCTGTTATGCGATGAATGATGCGAACGACACGCTTCTTCAATACTTCGAGCGCTTCTCAAATCCTGTCCGAATGGACAGGTTGTAGCCGATTAAAATAAGCAAATCAACGTCTTTCGTGTGCGGACAAACACGGAGCGAAATGAAGCGATAAGCGTGCCATTGCAATGCAGCATCGGCGGGCACTGGGCGCGGCGGCGTTTTCGACGCGATGCAGCGCCGCGTGCATGAACGGCGCGAATGAGGCACGATGCGGCACACACGACAGAAAAATTCGACGATGAGACACGACGACGCGGCTGACGACATTACCGAGCGCGAGCATGCCGCAACACCTTTGCGGCGACGCAAGGCGCAGATCCGCGAGAGCAACGAAGCGCAGCTTCTGGCGTGCGCCGAAGAAGTGTTCGCCGAGAAAGGACTGGAAGGCGCGAGCACGGCGATGATCGCCGAGCGTGCCGGACTGCCGAAGGCCAACCTGCATTACTACTTCCCGACGAAGCTCGCGCTCTATCGCCGCGTGCTCGAAGATTTGTTCGAAGACTGGCATCGCGCGGCGGACACCTTCGAATGCAGCGACGATCCGGTGGAAGCGATCGGCGGTTATGTGCGCGCGAAGATGGAATTGTCGAGACGTCGGCCGCTCGGCTCGAAGGTGTGGGCGAGCGAGATCATTCACGGCGCGCATCACATGCAGGACATTCTCAACGAGCGGGTGAAGCCGTGGCTCGATACGCGCGTCATCGTGATCGAGAGCTGGATCGCGCGCGGCCTGCTCGCGCCGGTCGAGCCGGACACGTTCATGTTCATGATCTGGGCGATCACGCAGCACTACGCCGACTTCGATGCGCAGATCCGCGCATTGAAGGGCAAGCGGGCACTGACGCGCAAGGCCTTCGATGAGCAGACGGAAGAAGTCGTGCGACTCGTGATCCGCGCATGCGGCGCGGTGTCGCCGCGCGTCGAAGCGAAAGAGGACGCGCAATAAAAAACGCCGGTCGCTCGATAGCGGCCGGCGTTCGACTTGCTGCTTGCTGCTTGCTGCTTGCTGCTGTGATGCTTCACTGCGTGACTGCGGTGCTGCCAACTGCGGTACTGCTACTGCATTTCTCGCAAGATATTGCTACTGCCAACGCTTGCTGCACCATCTACCGCTGCTACTGCTCACTGCCACCTGCTTTTCGTCGAGCTCGACTTCGAACTCCGATCAATGACCGAAGTAGACCGAGTTGCGATCCGACATCGACACGTTAGCGCGCGCGACCGGCGCCGCTGCGCCCGATTGCGAAGTACCAGCCGTCGAAGGACCGTAGGCCGAGCTACCGTTTTCGGCGTTCACACGCGCTTGTGCCGCCTGAATGTTTTGCGGATAGTCCACGCGATCGGTCGACGGGTTGTAGCCGGCCTTTTCCAGTTGAACCAGTTCCGCACGCACTTGAGCGCGGGTCACCGGGCCGTTGCTTTGCGCAGACGCGAAAGTCGGAGCGGCCAGAGCGGTGGCGATGACGAGTGCGGGAACGAATGCCTTGATCATGATGAACCTCCAGTAGTCTTGTTTTGAAATCGAAACTGAAATCGGAAGCTTTTTAAGCGGTTTCTGATTTCGTTTCGCTTGAAGACAGTGTAGGAGGTGGTCGTCTTAGGGGAAACCCCAATTTGCACGAAACATAATTGTCGAGTCAGCAACAATCCGTTTCGCGTCACGAATCGCGTCGAGAGCCCTTACGACCATCTAAATAATTGATTTATATCGATATTCAGACGCGCAGGACGGATCGCGGCAACGCATCGCCATTACGATATCGCCAGCCAATCGCCATTCAGATGTCAGCTTCTACGCGGCCGTCGCGTAGGTCATCGCGGAAATCAGGAGTTCGCGCAGCAAAGGTTGGATCGCGGTCGCCTTGGCTTCGTCGTAAGCGAAAGGCGACGATTCCTCCATGTAGCTGATCTGCGTCAGCTCCAGTTGCACTGCGTGAACGCCCTTCTCAGGCTCGCCGTATCGCCGTGTGATATAGCCGCCCTTGAAGCGCCCGTTGGCCACCGTCGAGAAGCGGCCGTCGCGCTCGACGATCCCCGCAAGGTACTCGGCGAGCCCCGGCGCCGCCGACGCGCCGTCCGCCGTGCCGAAGTTGAAATCGGTCAGGCGCCCGTCGAAGAAACGCGGCACGACCGAGCGAATCGAATGCGCTTCCCAAAGGAGCACGCGGCCATGCGACGCCCGCAACGCGTCGAGTTCACTTGCGAGCGCATCGTGATACGGCTGCCAGTACATCGCGCGACGCGCATCGATCTGCTCGCGCGACGGCTCGTGGCCGGGCTTGTATAGCGGCGCCTTGTCGAAGGTATCGACCGGACACAGGCCCGTCGTGTCGCGGCCGGGATAGAGGTTCGCGTCATCGGGCGGACGGTTCAGATCGACGACATATCGCGCGTATTGCGGCGTCAGTATCGATGCGCCCAGTTCGCGCGCGAACGCGTAAAGCCGCTCGAGATGCCAGTCGCAATCCTCGGTGAGTTTCGCGATGGGCGTCATCTCGTCGGCGAGCGCGCAGGGAATGCTCGTGCCCCGGTGCGGAATCGAAATCAGCAGCGGCGCGCCGCCGCGTTCCAGCGTGAAAATCGAAGACTCGTTCATGGATGACCTCAATCGAGCAAGCCGCGCAACGCGGCGCGATAGCGCGCGAGCGCTTCGTCTTCCTGCGCGTGGCGGCGCGCGTCGATCACCTTGCGGCCGGAGACGAAAACATCGCGGATCGGCGTGTCGCCGTGTTCGCAGAAGACCGCGCTCGAAAGCCACGTTTCGGGCGCATGGCCGCCGATGCCCGGATGCGCGTCGTCGAGCACGAGCCAGTCGGCGCGCGATCCCTGCGCGAGCGCGCCGACGGGCCGTCCTGTGGCGTGCGCGCCGCCGTCGAGCGCGGCATCGAAGAGACGATCGGCGGGACGGCTCTGCGTCGGCGACGCAAGCACGTTGCGCTGCTGGCGGCACAGGCGCTGGCCATACTCGAGCAGACGCAGCTCGGAGCGCCAGTCCACGCCCACATGACTATCCGAGCCGACGCCGATGCGTCCGCCGGCATCGAGATAATCGCGCGACGGAAATACGCCGTCGCCGAGATTCGCCTCGGTCGTGAGACACAGGCCCGCGACCGCGCCGCTCAACGCGAGACGCGCGCACTCGTTTGCATCGATATGCGTCGCGTGCACGAGGCACCAGCGCTCGTCGACGTTGAAATGATCGAGCAGCCATTGAACCGGGCGATGCCCCGTCGCCGCCACGCACGCCTCGACTTCGGCGGTCTGCTCCGCCACATGGATATGCACCGGCGCACGGACGAAGCGCGCGTCGAACCCTTCGATCACCGCCGCGAGCGATTCGCCCGACACCGCTCGCAGCGAATGCGGCGCGACGCCGTAACGCCGCGCGCCGTTTTCGGGCCGCGCGCGGGCGAGCGTGTCGATGAGCGCGAGCAGCGTGTCGGGCGTATTGAGAAAGCGGCGCTGATCCTCGCGCGGCGCAGCCTGGTTGAAACCGCCGTGCTCGTACAGCACCGGCAACATCGTGATGCCGATGCCCGCGCGCCCGGCCGCATCGACGACACGCTCGGCGAGTTCTGCGCGATTCGCATAAGGCGCGCCGCCGGGTGCGTGATGCACGTAGTGAAACTCGCACACCGACGTGTAGCCCGCCTTGAGCATCTCGATGTAGAGCCAGTGGGCGATGTCCGCGAGCGACTCCGGGCCGATCCGCGCGGCGAAGCGATACATGAGGTCGCGCCAGCTCCAGAACGTATCGTTGACGCTCGCGCGATATTCGGTGAGGCCGGCCATCGCCCGCTGGAACGCGTGGGAGTGCAGATTCGGCATGCCGGGCACGACCGGCCCTTTCGCCCGCTCGACGCCCGCGGGCGCAGCGCTGTCCGGCTCGACGCGCAGCAACGTGCCGTCGTCGTCCCATTCGAGCAGCACGTCGCGCCGCCAGCCGCCGGCGAGGCGCGCATGATCCGCGAAGAATGCGCTCATCTTCCTGTCTCCCTTTTCATACGACGCGCGGCTGCTCACACATTGTCGATGCCGATGTGCAGCCACGACGTATCGTCCGACGCCTCGCAATGCAGTTCTGCCCCACGATCGAGACACAGCGTATCGCCTGTTTCGAGCGTATGACGCGTGTCTGCGGCGGCCTTGATATCGATCCTTCCAAGCACGCAAAAGATGAAGGTCAGATCGTGGCCGGCATCGAGCGAGCACGACGCGCGCCGGGCATGCACCGTCGCGCGGGCGCGATCGCGGCGCACCATCACGTTGAAATCGCGCGTCGGGCCGTCGATCAGCGTCGCGTGAATCGGCGTTTCGCCGGCAAAGCGCGCGATCGCGAGCGGCGCATCGAGCGTATGCACGCGGCCTTCCGCTTCCGTCAGACGCATGCCCGCGCCATCGAGCAGCACGAGCACGCGATCGACGCCCTCGAACTTCGAGAACGCGCCGTCGGATGCGACGTCGGCGAGCGACAGACGCCACGCGAACGCATCGAGCGACACGCCCTGCGGCCCCGCCGCGATCTCGCGCGTCATGCCGCCGCCGTTCTTCCAGCGCGTAGCCGTGAGCGAATCGGCTCGAATGATCATGGCGTTCAGAAGTGCCCCGTGAATTGATAACGATCGCCCGGATGCCAGAGATTCGCGACCGATGCGACCGCGTCACGCGACCACGTGCGCCGATGCAGCAACAGACACGGCTCATGCTCCGCCATCGCGAGCGCGAGCCGGATCTCGGCCGACGGCACCGAGGCCTCGATCCGGTATTCGACGCGCTGCAACGGCGCGGCCGTCATCAGGTACTGGTTCGGCGTGATCGTCGTGAAATCCTGGCGCGCGTATTCCGGCGCGAGCGCGGGATTCACGTAGCGCTCTTCCATCTGAACCGGCTCGTCGTTCTCGAAGTGCAGCACGCGCGAATGAAACACCGGGCTGCCCAGCGCGAGATGCATTTCGTCGGCGAGCGCATCATCGACGATCGATGCGCCCAGATGCAGCACCTGCGCGCGATACACGTGGCCGCGCGCGACGATTTCATCGGAGATGCTGCGAATCTCGACGAGCGTCGACGCGTATTTCGGCTGCGCGACGAAGGTGCCCGCGCCCTGCACCCGCGTCAGCACCTGCTCGGCGGTCAGCTCCCGCACCGCGCGGTTCACGGTCATGCGCGCGACCTTGAACTCGCGTGCGAGCTCGTTCTCGGAGGGCACCAGATCGCCCTCCTTCCATTCGCCGATATGAATGCGCTGGAGAATGTAGTCCTTGATCTCCTGATACGCAGGCGTGCTCATACAGGCTGTTCCGACGCGAACGCGAACGGGCTGTGCTGCGCGATCGCGCCTTCCTGCACGAGCGTCGCGATCGCGGCGATGTCCGGCGCGAAGTAGTGATCGAGGTCGTAATGCGCCACGTGCGCGCGCAGCGTCTTCATCACTTCGAGCAAGGGCGCGCTCGTCCGATGCGGCGCGCGCAGATCGACCCCTTGCGCGGCCGCAAGCAGTTCGATCGCGAGAATGTTCGCCGTGTTGCTCGCGATGTCGCCGAGCTTGCGCGCGGCGAACGTCGCCATGGAAACGTGGTCTTCCTGGTTCGCGGAAGTCGGCAGGGAATCCACCGATGCAGGATGCGCAAGCGTCTTGTTCTCCGATGCGAGCGCGGCAGCCGTCACGTGCGCGATCATGAAGCCCGAGTTGACGCCGCCATCGCGGACGAGGAACGGCGGCAGGCCCGAAAGCGTGGCGTCGATCAGCAACGCGATGCGGCGCTCCGCGAGTGCGCCGATTTCGGCGGCCGCGAGGGCGAGGTTGTCGGCCGCGAACGCCACCGGCTCCGCGTGGAAGTTGCCGCCCGACAGCACTTCGCCGGTGTCGGGGAAGATCAGCGGGTTATCGGAGACGGCATTCGATTCGATCAGGAGGACGTCGGCCGCGTGGCGCATCTGGTCGAGGCACGCGCCCATCACTTGCGGCTGACAGCGCAGGCTGTACGGGTCCTGCACCTTCTCGCAGTCCGCGTGCGACAGATTGATGCCCGAGCCCTTCAACAGGGTGCGGTAGGCCGCCGCCGCCTCCATCTGCCCGCGATGGCCGCGCAGCTCGTGGATGCGCGCATCGAACGGGACGACGGAACCCGCCGCCGCATCGACGGACAGCGCGCCCGCGACGAGTCCGGTACGGAACAGATCCTCGATCGCGAAGAGGTTGTAGAGCGCGAGCGCCGCCGACGCCTGCGTGCCGTTCAGCAGCGCGAGACCTTCCTTCGCCTGCAGCGTGAGCGGCTTGAGGCCCGCGACCGCGAGGCCGTCGAGCGCACTCGCGCGCTCACCGCGAATGGTGACCTCGCCGATGCCGAGCAGGACCGTCGACATATGCGCGAGTGGCGCGAGATCGCCCGATGCGCCGACCGAGCCCTTGATCGGGATGATCGGCAGCACGTCGGCGTTGAAGAGCGTGATGAGCGCGTCGATGACTTCACGGCGGATGCCCGAATGACCGCGCCCGAGACTCGACAGCTTGAGCGCCATCAACAGACGCACAACCGGCCGCGACATCGGCTCGCCGACGCCCACCGCATGAGACAGCACGAGATTTTTCTGCAGCAGCTCCAGCTGATCGGCCGGAATGTGCGTATTGGCGAGCCGCCCGAAGCCCGTATTGATGCCGTAGGCCGGATCGCCCTTCGCGGCGATCGCGGCGACGGCGCGCGCGCTCGCGTCGATGGCATCGAAGCTGGCCGGATCGAGTTGAAGCGGATCCGAGCCGCGCGCGATGCGGCGCAGTTGCGGGAGCGTCAGTTTTCCGGGCGTAAGCGTGATCATGATTCGTCCTGTCTATACAAGTTAGCCTCAAGTCTAAACGGGCTCGAAGGACGAAACAAGGGGATATCCGGGATATCACTAGGATCATCCCGGCAAGCATGACACGTCTTGTCTATACAGATTTGACGTTACAAGACCTTTTCCATCACGAACTGGACGAAGCGCTGCTCGCGCACGATGACCGCCCGCGCCAGCAGCATCGTGAACCCGCAATACTCGAAGAACGGCCGCGCGGTCACGCTCGAGTAGGTATGCAGCGTTTGCAGACCGGCTTCGTCGGCTTCGGCCTCGATGCGCGCGAGCAGCGACGTCGCCACGCTTTTGCGCTGATGCAGCGGATCGACGAACATCATGTCGATGAGACCGTTCTTTTCGAGATCGGCAAAGCCCGCGAGTTCGCCGTCGACGAGCCCGATCCAGGTCGGGCGGCTCGCGCGGGCGAGTTCCCATTCGTCCCGGTCGGCTTGCGCCCACGCTTCGATCTGCGCCTCGTTGTAATCGGCGGATGCCGTTTCGCGAACGGCGCGTTGAAACAGATCGATCACACCGTCGAGATCGCTCGCACGATACGGTCTGACTTCGATGAGCGGCAGGCCTGGCATTTCTTCACCTTCGTTTACTGTCAATAAAAAAACCGCTGCGGAGGCAGCGAGGGTCTAGCGTTGATAACGCGGGAATCTGTACGGGATTGAATCGGAAACGGGCGCGCGCAAACGTTCTAATCGGAGGAAACCGGATGCGGGAAGTGCGCGGTCGGCGAGTCCTTCAGGAAGCCACTGCCACCGTCGCGATGCCGAGCGCGGTCATCACGAGCGATGCGCAAACGTGGAGCGCGATCTCAGTGAGCGCCCAGCCGAGCCGCCCTTGCTGCAAATGCGCGACCACTTCGGCCGAAAACGTGGAAAACGTGGAGAGCCCGCCCATCAGTCCGGTGATGATGAATAGCCGCCATTCAATCGAGATATCCGGAAAGCGTGCGAAGAAGGCGACCGCCACGCCAATGATGTAGCCCGCGATGACGTTCGCCGCGAACGTGCCGAGCGGCAGATTCGGAAAAATCGCATTCAGGCGCAGGCCGAGGACCCATCTGAGCAGCGATCCCAGGCCGCCGCCGAGCCCCACGGCGATGATCGACAGATACATGACTTGTGTGAGTTCGATTCGAAATTAACTGCGTTATGCCTCGCGAGCGAGCCGGTCGATCAGTGCGCCTCGACTCGTCTCGACGATCCAGCCGACCCTGTGCCGCACATGCGCCACCCACGTGCCGTCGCGCCGTTGTTCCCAGCACCCGGCATCGTGGCCGTCGATGAAAAGCGAGCCGCGCACCACGAGCTGGGGATCGGCGGGGTCGAGCACCTCGTCGTCATTGTGTTCGAGCTTCACCGTGTGCATGAGCGTCGTCTGCAAAAACACGTCAAGACCGGAGCCAGTCTCGCGAATGGCTCCATTCTAACGATACTCGCAGGCCCTGCGTCCAAACGCTCACCGTATCATGAAGGACATTGCCGAAAGGCAGTTGAGTATCCGTACGACATGTTCGACGCAAGGCGCATCGAAAGCGAGCGTCACGGCATCGATGCGCTCGAGTGTCGGCCATTGGCAAAAGAGATCGGCGAACGCGGTCGTCTGCGCGCGCAGTTCGCAGCGATGCCCGGTGATCGCCGCACGCTTGGCATGCACTGAAGACGCCGCTGCTTCGATCGTCTCCCGCGCGGCGAGCCGGATCGCGTCGCATGCCGCGGCGGGCGTTTCGGTCACGCCGCTCGAATAGCCGTGCGCGGTCTTCACGCATAGAAAGCGCGCGCCGGGAAACGCGGGCAGCGTCTGGGCGCCGAACACGTCGTCGCCTGTGAGCAGCGCGACGCACGCGCCGTGTTCCTCGGCGAGCCTGCCGTAAAGGCCCGCCTCGCCGACTTCCTCGCCGTCAAGCGTGACGCGCGCGAACGCGGCGCTGTTGATCGTATGCGCGAGAATGCCGCGGCTTTGCGCGCGCGCGTGATAGCCGATCATGAAGACCACTTCCGGCGATGCCTCCAGTCCCGCCATCATGCCGAACGTGCGCGGCTTGCCGAGCACGAGGCGCGCGCGCGGATCGAGCAGGTCGGGCAACAGGTTGCGAAAGCCGCCGTGCGAATCGTTGATCCACACCTGGGATGCGCCGCCATCGAACGCGCCTTGCGCAGCCGCATTCGCTTCGCGCGTCATCCAGCGGCGCGCCTGCTCGTATTCGGCGTTGCCCGCACGCGTCTGCTCCGGATGAAACACGCCCGCGATGCCTTCGATATCCACCGAGATCAGCACTTTCATGGTCTTGTTCTCAATGCGTCCTTGAGCGATATGCGCCGATGGCCGTCGCGCCCGGCAACCGTCTCCGCGCTGAAGAGCGCATCGAGAATCGCTTGTTCAATGCTGTCGGCCGCGGCCTGAAAGAGAGGATCGAGCCGCGTGTCGCTGACAAGCGGCGGCACCGCGATGAAGTCCGCCTCGTGCGGCACGGTGTAAGCGGTCGTGAAAGCGAGCGCGATGTCGCCGCTGCCATGACCGTACACCGAACCCGTGCGCGCGAGGCCGGCGGCAGAGCGCATCGCGAGGCGGCGCAATCGACGCGCGTCGAGCGGCGCATCGGTTGCGATCAGCATGATGATCGAGCCTTGTTCGGGCTTCACGTTCGCTTCTTTCGTCAGCGTCTTTCCGACGGCATCGCCCCCGATCACGAGTTGCGGCAGACGGCCGAAGTTTGCGAGCACGAGCGCGCCTGTCGTGTACGCGCGCTCGTTGACCCGCACGACGCGCGATGCCGAACCGATACCGCCTTTCAGTTCGAAGCACGACATGCCGCGCCCCGCTCCGACCGCACCGCGTTCGAAATCGACGCTGCACGCATCGAGTGCGCTCATGTAATGCGCTTCGTGAATCGCGAGCGCCTGCATGTCGTTGAGGTAGCCATCGTTGCATTCGAACACGAGCGGATTCACGCTCGGATCCTCGCGCCCGATGCGCGGATTCGCCGCGATCGCCGCGCGAATCTGCGCGTTTGCGATGGTGCCGACGCCGAAGGTATTGGTCAGCGCGACCGGCGTTTCGATCACGCCGAGTTCGTCCAGTTGCACGAGCCCGACGCTCTTGCCGAAGCCATTGATCACGCACGCGGCAGCCGGCACCTTGTCGCGATAGACATCGCCATCGTGCGGTCGGATCACCGTGACGCCCGTTTGCACCGCGCCCTCAGAGAGCGTGCAATGACCGACCGTCACGCCCGCAACGTCGGCGATCGTGCCGCGCGGACCCGCTTCGAGCGAACCGATATGCGTCATGGCCGGTCGAGCTTCGGATCGAGCGCGTCGCGCAGGCCGTCGCCGAGCAGATTGAACGCGAGCACCGTGAAGAAGATCGCGAGGCTCGGAAAGATTGCGACGTGCGGCGCCATCGCCATGTCGGCGCGCGCTTCGTTGAGCATCGCGCCCCACTCGGGCGTAGGCGGCTGCGCGCCGAGTCCGAGGAACGACAGACTCGCCGCGGTGATGATCGATGTGCCGATGCGCATCGTGAAGTACACGACCACCGACGAAATCGTGCCCGGCAGAATATGCCGCGCGAGTATCGTCCAGTCCGATGCGCCGATGCTCTTCGCCGCCTCAATGTATGTCAGATGCTTCAGCGCGAGCGTATTGCCGCGCACGAGCCGCGCGAACGCGGGAATGCTGAAGATCGCGACCGCGCACACCACATTGACCATGCCGTTGCCGAGAATCGCGACGACGCCGATCGCAAGCAGAATGCCCGGAAACGCGAACAGCACGTCCGCAATGCGCATCACGATGCGGTCCCACCAGCCTTCGTAGTAGCCCGCGAGCAGACCGAAGAACGTGCCGATCACCGCACCGAGCACGACGGAGACCAGCCCCGCCGTCAGCGAAATGCGGCTGCCCACGAGTATGCGGCTCAGAATGTCGCGGCCCAATGAATCGACACCGAACCAGTGCGCGGCCGAGGGACCGGCGTTGAGCGCATCGTAATCGAAGTAATTTTCCGGATCGTATGGCGCGATATACGGCGCGATGATCGCGATGACGACCAGCAGCAACACGAACACGGCCGCGACCATCGCGACGTGCTGTTGCCTGAACTTGCGCCAGAACTCCGTCCACGGCGTGCGGATTTCTTGCGGCGCATGCACCGCGCTTTCGGCTGTCACGCTCATCGCGTCCTCACTTGAAACGAATGGTCGGATTGATGATCGCGTACAGCACATCCACGATCAGATTGATGACGATGAATTCCAGCGAGAACAGCAGCACTTCCGCCTGGATCACGGGGTAGTCGCGCATCTCGACCGCATCCACGAGCAGGCGGCCCAGCCCCGGCCAGTTGAACACCTTCTCCACGACGATCGAGCCGCCGAGCAGAAAGCCGAATTGCAGCCCCATCATCGTGACGACGGGGATCATCGCGTTGCGCAGGCAATGCTTCACGATGACCATCGGTTCATGCACACCCTTCGCGCGCGCGGTGCGCACGAAGTCCTCGCCGAGCACCTCGACGAACGAAGCACGCGTGAAGCGCGCCATCACGGCGGCGACGGCGGCCCCGAGCGTGATCGACGGCAGCACATAGCCCTTCCATGTGCCGTCATTGACGATGGGCAGCCATCCGAGCTTCACCGAGAAAATTTCCATCAGCAGCATGCCGAGCGCGAAGGCCGGAAACGATATGCCCGATACCGCGAGCGTCATGCCCAGCCGATCCGGCCAGCGATTGCGCCACACCGCCGACACGATGCCGATGCCCATGCCGAAGATCACTGCCCACACCATGCTCGCGAGCGTGAGCCACAACGTCGGCATGAAGCGCTCGGCGATTTCCGTCGACACGGGCCGCTTGCTGCGCGTAGACATGCCGAAGTCGAAATGCACGACCTTGCCGAAGAAGCTCACGAGCTGTTGCGGCAGCGGCTTGTCGAGGCCGAGATCCGCGCGCACGAGCGCGACCGTCGCTTCGTCGGCTTCTCCGCCCGCGGCGAGCCGTGCGGGATCGCCCGGCAGCATGTGCACGAAGAAGAACACCAGCACCGCGACGATGAAAAGCGTCGGCAGAAGACCTAACAGGCGTTTGGCGATGAAGTTGAGCATCGTTTTGAGTCAGATGCGGCCGGGCGATGGAGCCCGGCCGAAAGCGATTACTTGATCGCGATCTCGTCGAAGCTGAACGAGCCGTCGGGCATCACGTATGCGCCGGAAAGACGCTTGCTGCGCGCATACACGACCTTCTCCGTGACGAGGAAGATCCACGGCGCGTCCGCCCAGATGCGTTTTTGCGCATCGGCATAGAGCTTCGCTTTCTCGCCGCGATCCGTCGTGGCGAGTGCCTTCGAGAGATCGTCGTCGACCTGATCGCTCTTGTAGTACGCGGTATTGAAGAGCTTCGGCGGAAACGACGTGCCCCCGAGCAGCGGCGAGATCGCCCAGTCCGCTTCGCCCGTCGAGGACGACCAGCCGATATAGAGCATGCGAACCGGCGCCGTCTTCGGATCGGGCGCGCTCTCGATGCGCTGCACGCGCTGGCCCGCTTCGAGCGCTTCGACCGTTGCTTTCACGCCGACTTGCGCGAGTTGCTGCTGCACGAACTGGATGATCTTTTGCGCCGTCGTGTGGTTATAACCCGACCACAGTACGGTTTCGAAGCCGTTCGGATAACCCGCTTCCTTCAGCAGCTCGCGCGCTTTCGCGGGATCGTATTTCCACGGCCCGAGCTTCGTCGCATACTCGACGCCCGGCGGCACGACGCCTTCGGCCGGCACGGCATAACCTGCGAACGCAACCTTGACGAGCGCTTCCTTGTTGATCGCGTAGTTCATCGCCTCGCGCACCTTCGGGTTATCGAAGGGCTTTTGCAGCACGTTCATGCTCACGTAGCGCTGAATGATTGACGGCGCCGCGATCAGGTCGACCTTCGGGCTCGCCTTGAGCGTCGCGGCCTGCTCGAAGGGAATCGAGAACGCGAAGTCCGCTTCGCCGGTCTGCATGAGCGCGGCGCGCGTGTTGTTATCGACCACGGGCTTCCAGTCGATCATGTCGATCTTCGGCAAGCCCTTGCGCCAGTAGCCCGCGAACTTCTTCACCTTCAGGTCGTCGGTCTGCTTCCATTCGACGAACTCGAACGGACCCGTGCCGACCGGATGAAACGCGATGTCCTTGCCGTACTTCTGGAGCGCGGTCGGCGAGATCATCACCGCCGACGGATGCGCGAGCACGTTGATGAACGCCGAGAAAGGAATCTTCAGCGTGATCTTCACCGTGTATGGATCGACCACTTCGGTCTTGTCGATCTTGTTGAAGAGGTTGTAGCGCTTGAGCTTGTTGTCCGGGTTCGTCACGCGGTCGAAGACGGCCTTCACCGCGTCCGCGTTGAAATCGGTGCCGTCCTGGAACTTCACATCCTTGCGCAGATGGATCGTGTAGACCTTCGCGTCGGGGCTCGCCTCGTAGCTCGTCGCGAGCACGTTGCGGATCTTCATGTCCTTGTCGAACCCGAAGAGGCCCTCGTAGAAGGACTTCGCCACCGCCTGCGAGAGCGTGTCGTTCGCGTCGTACGGATCCATCGTCGTGAAGGTCGAAGCGACGGCCATCACGGCGGTGCTTTGCGCATGCGACGCGACAGGCGCGAGTGAGGTCAGTGCGGCGAATGCGCTTGCAGCGAGAATCGAGCGCAGTTTGAAAGACGGCATCGTTGGACTCCTTGGCTTGACGTCATGGTGTTATCAATACGCGCCGCCTACGTGATGCTCGGCAACGTAATGGTCTGGTCCTACGGCTACGAGTTTCGCGACGGTCGGCTCGTCGCCGAGCTTGCGGATCGGGCTCGGAATCTCGTCGGCGGCGAGCATGCGTTTCGCATGTCTGCGCGACGGGTCGGCGACCGGCACCGCGCTCATCAGCTTGCGCGTGTACGGATGCCGCGGCGCTTCGAACACGGCGGCGCGCGGTCCTATCTCGACGATCTGCCCGAGATACATCACCGCCACGCGATGACTCACACGTTCCACGACTGCCATGTCGTGCGAGATGAAGAGATACGCCACGCCCAGCTCGCGCTGAAGATCGAGCATCAGATTGACGATCTGCGCGCGCACGGAGACATCGAGCGCGGAGACGGATTCGTCGGCGATCACGACTTTCGGATTCAGCGCGAGCGCTCGTGCGATCGCGATGCGCTGTCTTTGACCGCCCGAGAATTCGTGCGGATACCGCTGCGCCGCTTCGGGCGGCAAGCCGACCTTTTCGAGCAGCCAGTCGACCCGCGCCTGTGCTTCCTTTCCGCTCGCGACGCGATGCACGAGCAACGGCTCCATCACGGAGAAGCCGACTGTCAGACGCGGATTGAGCGAAGCAAACGGGTCCTGAAAGATGAACTGGATATTGCGCCGCAGTGTCTGCAGCGCATGGCCTTCGAGCTTGCTGATGTCGCGTCCGTCGAATTCGATCGAACCGCTCTGGCTTTCGACGAGCCGCAGCAACGAACGTCCCGTCGTCGATTTGCCGCAACCCGATTCGCCGACGAGCGCGAGTGTCTCACCAGGGCGCAGGTCGAAGCTGACGCGCTCGACCGCATGGACCGCCGCCGTCGTGCGGCCGAATAAACCGCTCTTCACCGGAAAGCGCGTGACCAGGTCGCGTACGCGCAGAATCGGCCGGATGGTTTCATCGACGGCAGGCTGCGTTTCCTTCTCGACCGCTTCCGATGGCCGCAACGCGCTTGCATCGTCGGGCGCGATATCCGCCGGCTCGACTCCGAGAATCGGGAATTTCGCGGGGCGATCCGTGCCGTGCATCGCGCCGAGCGTCGGCACGGCGGCGAGCAGCGCCTTCGTGTAGGGATGCGTCGGCGCATGAAACAGCGTATCCGAAGGCGCTTCCTCCACCTTTTCGCCGCGATACATCACGAGCACGCGATCGGCGACCTCCGCGACCACGCCCATGTCGTGCGTGATAAAGATCACGCCCATGTTCATTTCGTCCTGCAGCCCGCGCACGAGTTGCAGGATCTGCGCCTGAATCGTGACGTCGAGCGCAGTGGTCGGCTCATCGGCGATCAGGAGCGCGGGCTTGCACGAAAGCGCCATCGCGATCATCACGCGCTGGCGCATGCCGCCCGACAACTGATGCGGATAGCGCGCGAACACGCGCTTCGATTCGGGAATGCGCACGAGATCGAGCAGACGCAGCGCTTCCGCGCGGGCCTCGGAGCGGCTCTTGCCCTGATGCAGCGCGATGGCTTCCGCGATCTGGTCGCCGACCGTGAATACGGGATTGAGCGATGTCATCGGCTCCTGGAAGATCATCGCGATGTCCGCGCCACGCACGCTGCGCATCGCCGCGGATGACGCCTTCGCGAGGTCCAGCACTTGCCCGTTGCGCCGCCTGAACGCGATGCTGCCCGAGACGATCCGCCCGCCGCCATGCTCGACGAGACGCATCAGCGCGAGCGAAGTGACCGATTTCCCCGAACCCGATTCGCCGACGATCGCGAGCGTTTCGCCGCGATCCACGGAAAACGCGATGTTGCGCACGGCTTCGATCGTGCGCGAGCGCGAACGGAACGAGACCGACAGGTCGCGCACGTCGATCACGCGGGAATCGGGCAAGCTCTCGTTCATCATCGATAGATCGCCGTGACGGGCGCTTCGCCTGCTCGCGCATAGCCGCGATACATGCCTTCCGTGTTGAACGGCAGCACGACGTTGCCCTTCGCGTCGACGGCGACGAGGCCGCCGCGTCCTTCGATGCGCGGCAACTTGTTCATCACGACATCGTGTGCCGCGTCCTCAAGCGACACGCCGCGATATTCCATCTGCGCCGATACGTCGTACGCCGCGAGCATGCGGATGAACATCTCGCCCGTGCCGGTGGTCGAGACGGCGCAAGTCGCGTCGTTCGCGTAACAGCCCGCGCCGATCAGCGGCGCATCGCCGACGCGGCCCGCCTGCTTGTTGGTGATGCCGCCCGTCGATGTCGCGGCCGCCAGATGGCCGTTCGCATCGAGCGCGACGGCGCCGACAGTGCCGAACTTCCTGTCGGGATCGATGGGATCGCTGTCGAACGCGAACTTCGTCATCGCATCGTGATCGAGCATCGTGCCCGACGTGCCGCGCGCCTTGAGCCATTGCTGATAACGCGCTTCCGTGCGGAAGTACGAGGGATCGACGAAGTCGAGCCCTTGCGCCGCGGCGAACGCTTCCGCGCCCGCTGCCGTGAACATCACGTGGTCGCTCACGTCGAGCACGCGGCGCGCGGCGAGCACGGGATTCTTCACGCGCGTCACGCAACTGATCGCGCCGGCTTCGAGCGTCGCGCCGTCCATCACGGATGCATCGAGCTCGTGCGTGCCGGCTGCCGTGAACACCGCGCCGTGGCCCGCGTTGAAGAGCGGGCAGTCTTCGAGCAGACGAACGGCTTCGGTGACGGCGTCGAGCGCGCTGCCGCCGGCGGCGAGAATGCGCTCGCCCGCGCTCAGGATTTCGCCGAGCGCCGCGTGGTAGCGCCCTTCCGTTTCGGCGTTCATGGCGTGGCGCAGGAGCGTGCCTGCCCCGCCGTGAACGGCAATGACTGGTGTTGCGTTCATGTCTCGCGCGGTTCCGTGTGAGTGTGTCGTTTCGCGGCCGTACGGCGCGGCGCGGGGACCGTCGGTGGCGCTTTGACGATCGACGGCGCGACGAGCCACGGCAGCACGAATTCGGTCAATCCCGATGCCGCCTCGACCGAGCGTTTCGCCCGATGCGCGACCGCATCGCAGAGTGCTTCGATGACGGCGAGCACCGCCGTGTCGCAATTCGCCGCGAGCCTGCGCTCGGCCTGAATCGCGAGCAGCACGTCGGCGACCGGCGCGAGCGGCGACGCGGCGCTGTCCGTGAGTGCGATGACGCGCAAGCCGTGATCGCGCGCAAGCCGCGCCAGCGTGATGGTGTCGTCGACATAACGCGGGAACGCGATCGCGATCAGCACATCGCCCCGCGACGCCGTGAAGAGCCTGCGCGCCGCATGCGACGGTCCGCCCATCAGCGCGAGCGACTGGACGTTCGCGCAATACGGCGTGAGTCCGTGCTCCATCAGTCCCGCGAGGAACGCGCTCGCGCCATAGCCGACCACGAAGACGCGCGGCGCGGCGAGGATCATGTCGACGATTGCGCCGGCCTTCGCGCCATCGACGGATGTTTGGGCAAGACGCAGATTCGCTGCCGCCTGCGCGAGCGATGCATCGAAAACTTCGGCGCCGCTCGCCGGCGATTCGAGCGCGGTGCGCAAGCGCTCGACCGGCGCGATGGTCGCCTCGAAGCCGCGCACGAGCGCCTCGCGAAACGCCGGATAGCCCGAGAAACCGAGCGCCCGCGCGAAACGGTTCGCCGTCGCCACCGACGCGCCCACGGCGCCCGCCAGTTCGTCGATGCGCATCGTCGCGGAACGGAACAGGTTCGCCAGCACGAACGCACCCATGCGCCGGTGGATGGGCGTGAGCGTCGGCATGGCCGCTGCGATGCGCGCGGAAATCAGAACGTCGGTGCTCGCCGGTGCACGAACCGATAGTGAACGGGACATGGAATGCGCTGCGGCCTCATGGCAATCAAACGCGATGAAAGTATATTTACTCGAAAAGCCCGCCAAAAAAAATTCATTTTCATCGAACTCGGGTTTTCGATAAGGCGCGCGAGCGTGCCGCGACCGATGCATCGAACGTGCACGATCATGCACAATACGGTGCGCGTCGCGTCGCAAAGGACGCACGATGCGCACGCTTCCCAGTCCTGACCGAACGGTATGAATTTCGACTTCCTTCCCGATCCCCTGCCGCATCTGCTCGCCGCTCATCCGTGGGCGCAACTCGTCGCGGGTCTCGTCGCGCTCGCGCTGATCGCGCTCTTCCTGCAATGGGTGGTCGCGCGCATCGTGCTGTATGTCGCACATCGGCTGCTCGTGCTCGCCGGTCATCAGAAGTGGGACCGCGCGTGCATCAAGCATCGCGCCTATCATCGCCTCTGGTACGCGGTGCCGTTCGCGACCGTCGCGCTCGGCATCGACGACGTGCCGCGCATCGGCCACTGGGCCACGGTCATCGGCCGCGTCGCGCACGGCGGCGCGTGGGTCTGCTTGTTTTTCGCCGCGGGCAGCGCGCTGTCCGCGTGGCAGGACGTCTATGCGGAAAGCAAGGAAGCACAGACGCGCTCGATCAAGGGCTATATCCAGATCGGCAAGCTGGCGCTCGCGCTCGTGTGCGGCGTGCTCGTGCTGTCCATTCTCATCGACCGCTCGCCGCTCTGGATGCTCTCCGGTCTCGGCGCGTTGTCCGCGGTGCTGCTGCTCGTCTTCAAGGACACGCTGCTGTCGCTCGTCGCGAGCACGCAACTGACATCGAACGACATGCTGCGGATCGGCGACTGGATCGAAATGCCGCAAGCCGCCGCCGATGGCTTCGTGAAGGACATCGCGCTGCATACGGTCAAGGTCCAGAACTGGGACAACACCGTGACCACCGTGCCGACGTACAAGCTCTTTTCGGAGAGCTATCGCAACTATCGGCACATGTTCGAATCGGGCGGACGGCGCATCAAGCGTACCTTGCGCATCGACGCGCAATGCGTGCGCTTTCTCACCGAGGAAGAGACCGCACGCCTGAAGCGCTTTCGGCTGCTGCACGATTATCTGGAACAGAAGCAGACCGAGGTCGAGCAGGCGAACCGCAATCTCGGCGAACTCGCGAACGAGCCTGCGAACCGGCGGCGGCTCACGAATATCGGCACGTTTCGCGCGTACGGGCTCGCTTATCTGCAACGCCATCCGGAAATCCGCCAGGACATGGCGATCATGGTCCGCATGATGGAACCGCAATCGGAGGGCATCCCGGTCGAAGTCTATTGTTTCACCGCGACGACCGCGTGGACCCAATACGAGCGCATTCAGGGCGACGTATTCGATCATCTGCTGTCGATCCTGCCGGAAATGGGGCTGCGCCTTTATCAGGCACCCTCCGGCGCCGACATGACCGGTTTCGCGGGCCGTCTGCGCGGCGAAATGCCGGCGCTGTAAATGGCGCGATTCGCGCCGTCAGAAAGGATCAGGCAAGAATCCTCCATTTTTGTGTATTCACGTTGACGCTTCCCGTCCGTACGATCTAACCATCGCCGATGCGCCTTTTTTCCGCCGCTTCATAGCCGCGGTGGATACGCTTTTTTTCGCGCATCGCCATTCAATCGTCATAAAAGGAAAACACAACGTGATCGATCGCGTCCATGCCATGCGTGTCTTCACGCGTGTCGTCGATACGAACAGCTTCACGCGTGCGGCCGAGTCGCTCGGCATGCCGCGCGCGAGTGTTTCGACGACCGTGCAACAACTCGAAGCGCTGGTCGGCGTGCAATTGCTCGCACGTACGACACGGCGCCTGAATCTCACCGTCGATGGCGCCGCTTATTACGAGCGTTGCGCGCAAATCCTCGCCGATATCGACGAGCTCGAATCCGGCTTCGGCGCGGGCGAGGAGCGTCTGCGCGGACGGCTGCGCGTCGAGATGCCGGATACCGTCGCGACCTCGATCGTCGTGCCCGCGCTGCCGGAGTTTCATGCGCGCTATCCGCAGATCGAGCTGTCGATCGGCATCGGCAATCGCAATGTGGATCTCGTCGGCGAAGGTGTCGATTGCAGCGTGCAGCTCGGCGAATTGCCCGATTCGGGTCTGATCGCGCGCCGGCTCGGCGTGCTCGAACAGGTGACGTGCGCAAGTCCGGCGTACCTGGAGAAGCACGGCACGCCGGAAACACTCGACGATCTCGCGCAGCACGTCGCGGTCAATTGCATCTCCGAGAAAAGCGGCCGCCCCGCCGACTTCGATTTCGATGTCGACGGCGCGCCCGTCACCATGAAGATGCGCGGCTTCGTGCAGGTCGCCGACGAGCATGCGTACCTCGCATGCGGCATCGAAGGGCTGGGGATGATCCAGCCGCTGCGCATCGCGGCGCAGCCGTATCTGCGCTCGGGGCAACTGCGCGAATTGCTGCCGCAATGGAAGTCGCCGCCGCTCAAGGTATCGGTGGCGTTTCTGAAAAGCCGTCAGGCAACGCCGCGCGTGTCGGTGTTCGTCGACTGGCTCGCGGCGCTCTTCGAGCGCTCGCAGCAAATCGACGACACGCTGACGAGCCTTTATCGTTCGGCGCAGCGCCGCGGCCCCACCCGCCGGGATCGTCCCGAGGAAGAAACCGCCGGCGCGTGATGCCCGCGCCGCGCTATCTCACGGGCGTGGCCGCATTCGTGCCCACGACCGTGCTCCACTTGCGCACTTCCCAGCGCTCGACCAGCCCGTTCGTCACGTACGGATCGTTTTTTGCGAAGTCTTCCGCGACGGCGGGCGAATTGCTGTGAAACAGCAGCATCGCGCGATCGGCGGGGGCATCGAGCGCACCAGCGAGCACGATGTCTCCCCGCTCGACCGCAGCCCATGCAAGGGCGAGATGCGCGTCGCGAAATTGCGCGCGGCGCTCCAGATAGTCTGAACAGAGATCGTAAATCAACAAATAGTGCATCGCCGCCTCCTTGCGCTGAAACAGTCCCGGATTCATCGAGTTAGTTTGTCCTATTTCCGAGATGAAAACCAAGAGTTCAATCGGAAGTATCTGATCGCCTAACGATAGCGTATCGAAGATCATATGCGGATACCCAGAAGGATTCCGCCATGAACCGCAATCAACCTCCCTGCAACGCGTGCCCCAAGCACGATTGCCGCAGCTGCGCGTGGACGTCGCCGCTCGACGCGTCGTACCGCACGCTCATCCAGTCGCATTCCATACTGTCGTTCGTCGCGCTTGCCGTGAAGGAAGCGCAACCCGCGCCCGCGGAGCCGGGCTCGCTCGGCGCCGCCGCCAGACGCGTCGTCAGATTCTTCTCGGAACTGAGCCTGCGCGCACGTTAAAAAGCACAACGCGAATCGCATTTAAGCACCGTTTTCGTAAAGAAGTTTGCACGGTTCTTTTTAGGATACCTGTGCATATAGAATCCGCTACGTACTTGCGCTTGCGTTAAGCGTTCATGTAGAAAGGAATCTCAGTCGATGAGCATCAATCTGGTCCAGGCGGTCAATGCCGCGATCTCGGAACCCATCGCCGAGCAGTTGTCGCAACAATTCGGCATTCCCGGTCAGATCGTCCGGCAGCTCGTGATACGCATCGCGCCCGGCCTGGTCGCATCGCTGATGGATCGGGCGACGCTCGTACCCGGCTCGCAGTCGGTGTATTCCGTCATCATGCAGTCGGAGACCAACGCCCACATCGCGGATCACTTATCCAAGGTGATCGCGACCACCGGCGGACTCAAGCAGCTCGAAGCCAATGGTCATTCGCTTGCCGCGCTCGCGACGGGCCAGCGCGTCGATGCGCTGACCGACGCTGTTTCGGCCGAAACCGGCGTTCCCACGCAAGCCACGTCGGCGCTCGCGGGCATCGTCGCCGCCGTGCTGTTCGGCATCATGAAGCGCCACTTCCTGCTCGCGCAGTGGGGACTGCCGCAGGTGCCCAAGCTGCTGCGCGATCAGGTCGGCGAAATCAATTCGTCGATGTCGAACGCGGTCGCGACAGCCATCGGCGTCGGTAACACAGAAGGCTTCACGAGTTGCATCACGCCGCGGCTCGATACGGTCGCATCGAGCCTCGAGCCGCGTACGGATGGCGATGTAGCGATGGCCGCGGCAGTTGCACCCGCGCCCGCGCCCGTTATGCAGACCGCTCCGCCCGTGCAAACTGCGCCAGCTTCAAAATCCGCGCCGCCCCCGATGCGCGCACCGGTGCGCAAACCCGCGCCGAAACGCTCGAACAAGTGGATCTGGCTGCTCTTTGCCGTGCTGGCCGCCGTTCTCGCGCTGGTTTATTACCGCGGCTTCACGCATGGCGACAGCGTGGATCTGAGCGCCGCGCCGGCCACGCAGCACGTCACGGACATGTCAATGCCGGCGTCGTCCGCAGCGCTATCGACTACGCCGGTCACCGACACTGCGCCGGTAGCGGCACCTGTGAACACGCCGGTCGCAACCGCGGCAGAGCCGGAAACGGCCTCGGCGCCGAAGGCCGCGCCCGCCTCCTGGAAAGACGCGCAGTTGTTGTTCAGCGTCAACGCGGCAGGCGTGCCGGCGATCGAGGCGACCGTGGGCACGCAAGCAGAGAAGAAGCATCTGGTCGACACGTTGACCGCCCGCTTCGGAAAGGCCTACACGGCGGACGTTTCGGTCATTCCCGAAACCCGCCCGGCAACCTGGCTCTCGCGCCTGAACGACTTCTTCCCGCTCATGGCCGTGCCTGGTGCGGAAGCGAAGGTCAGCGGCTCGAAAGTCGAGTTGAGCGGCACGGCGGCGAACGGGAAGCTCGGCTGGACCGATCGTCTGAAAGGCACGCTCGGCGGCATGTTCCAGGTTGCGGCGTTCGACGTAGACGGCGCCGTCGCCACCGCAACGCAATCCTTTCGCAACGCGATGAAGAGCCTGCTCGCCACTGACACGCCGTGCTCTGGCGACAAGCTGACGCGGGTACTCGACCTTCAGGTTGTCAACTTCGCGCGCTCGAGTGCACAGGTGCCGGAAAGCGCGTACTCCACGCTCGGCGAGACGGCGCAGTTGCTCAAGAGCTGCGCCGCCAAGGGTTCGATCGTGAATCTCGAAATTGCGGGCTATTCGGATGCGCAAGGTGCAGCAGCGGCGAAGCTCGAAGTATCGAAGGAACGCGCTGAGGCTGTCCGGGGCTACCTGGTGCGAAACGGCGTACCGCCGCAATCGCTCACGGCCACGGGCTTTGGCGACGCCAATCCGATTGCCGACAACGATACTGCGAGCGGACGTTTCGCCAATCGACGGATCGAGTTCGTCGTCAGGAAACGCTGAGATCCGATCCGACTCACGGCATCCTTCTCCCGACGCCGTCTCACGAAAGTGAGACGGCGTTTTCCTTTTAGGCATGCGCGATGAGCACAATGGGCGATTCAGTTGGGCTTCGCGAACTCGTTCTCGGCCCATCGCTCGGCGCTCGCCTTGCTGAGTTTGAATGAAGGGGACACGCGCACGTGCGCGAGCTGCGCGCCGTACGCATCGAAGGCTTTGAGATTCGCGTAGGGATCGTCCTCATCGGGAACGATCTCCAGCGTGACGGTAATGTCCTCGCCCCGCAGATCGACGGTGACATTCTTGTTCAGCATTGCATGACGCTGCTGTTCGTGCCGGCGCAAGACTTCCGACGCCGTCTTGACTAATGTTCGAAACGCGTTTGCGTCGAGCGGCTTTGGATTTTTCTTGTCGCGGCCCATCGTCCACGGTCCGACGAGCGCGGGCTCCGTCTCGCCCGCCTGAATCATCTCGACGGCCCAGCCGTCGTCGTCCTCGTTCTTGATCACGCGCGCGGTCCAGCCGTCGTCGCGCCAGAGGCGATCTTCGTGGATCGTATCGTCGTTGGAGGGGAATTCGGAATCGGTCATATCGTAGCAAGGCACGGATTGAGGCAATGCGACGAATTTTACCTTGGGCGATGCACGGGGCATCGTTCGTGCTTCAAGGATTGGCCAGACGGCCAGTGTCTTACCCAAACGCATTGCGCCGTGCTACTTTGAACGTACCGGGACCGTCCGGAATCCATCGGCAACGCAATCAAGAAACTGTAAAACTCTGTCAAGGAGCAACCGCATGTTTGCATTCATCGGCACTTTGATCGTCGGACTCGTCATCGGGCTCATCGCGCGCGCGCTCAAACCGGGCGACGACAACATGGGCTGGATCATGACCATCATCCTCGGCATCGCCGGCTCGCTCATCGCGGGGTACGTGGGCCGGGCGCTCGGCTGGTATCAGCCGGGACAGCCAGCGGGATGGATCGCCTCGGTGCTCGGCGCCATCATCCTGCTCGTCGTCTGGGGAATGATCCGCAAGCGCACGTAACGCCACGCTTCATCGTTTCTTTTCTGGCGCAACGCCTCGTCCCGGCCCGGACGAGGCGTTTTGTTTCATCGCGCGATGCGCTCGAAATCAGTCTCCGCGCCGCCACGCACGACGCGATTTTGCAGCGCGCCGCCGAGCCAATACGAAAGCTCAGCAGGCCTGTCGATCCGCCAGGCGACAAAATCCGCGGCCTTTCCTGCTTCGAGCGAGCCGTGCGTCGATCGCAGTCCGAGCGCGCTCGCCGCATTAATCGTCACGCCGGCGAGCGCTTCTTCCGGCGTCAGGCGAAACAGTGTGCATCCCATGTTGAGCATCATGCGCAACGATAGCGCCGGCGACGTACCGGGATTCAGATCGCTCGCGAGCGCGATCGGCACGCGATGACGCCGCAGCGCGTCGATGGGCGGCACTTGGGTTTCACGCAACATGTAGAACGCGCCCGGCAGGAGCACGGCGACGGTGCCGGACTGCGCCATCGCGATGGCATCGTCCTCCGTCATGTACTCGAGATGATCCGCCGACAGTGCCCGATAGCGCGCCGCAAGCGACGATCCATGCAAGGACGACAACTGCTCGGCATGCAACTTCACGGGCACGCCGAGTTCGTGCGCGCATCGAAACACACGCTCGACTTGCTGCGTCGAAAACGCGATGTGCTCGCAAAATGCATCGACGGCATCGACGAGACCTTCTTCGACGAGCGCCGGCAACATCTCGTCGCAGACATAGGCGATGTAGTCATCCGCGCGGTTCGCGTATTCGGGCGGCAACGCATGCGCGGCGAGGCAGGTCGCGCGCACGGTGAGCGGCAGCGTGTCGCCGAGACGTCGCGCCACGGCGAGCATCTTGCGTTCGCTGGCGAGATCGAGCCCGTAGCCGGATTTCACTTCGAGCGCGGTCACGCCTTCGCGCATCAGACCGACTGCGCGCTTCTTCGCGACTTCGAACAACGCGTCTTCACTGGCTTCGCGCGTCGCGCGCACGGTGCTCGCGATGCCGCCGCCACGCGCCGCGATTTGCGCATAACTCACGCCTTCGAGCCGCTCTTCGAACTCGCCGCTCCGATCGCCGCCGAAAACGAGATGCGTGTGGCAGTCGATCAACCCCGGCGTCACCCACGCGCCTTCGAGATCGACACGCCCGCAGTCGCCGATTTCCGGCGCCGAAGCGGACGGCCCGATCCATTCGATGCGCGCGCCGTCGGTCAGGATCGCCGCGTCTTCGATGATCGAATACTTGCCACCGGCCATCGTCGCGGCGTGGCAGTGGTGCCAGAGGGTTTTCATCGCGTGATCATCGGCAGATCGAGGCCCTGCTCGCGCGCGCATTCAATGGCGATGTCGTAGCCCGCGTCGGCGTGGCGCATGACGCCCGTCGCGGGATCGTTGTGCAGCACGCGCGCGATGCGTGCATCGGCTTCGCGGCTGCCGTCGCACACGATCACGACGCCCGCATGCTGCGAGAAGCCCATGCCGACGCCGCCACCGTGATGAATCGAGACCCACGTCGCACCGCTCGCCGTATTCAGGAGCGCGTTCAGAAGCGGCCAGTCGGACACGGCGTCCGAGCCATCCTGCATCGCTTCGGTTTCGCGGTTCGGACTCGCGACCGAGCCAGAATCGAGATGATCGCGGCCGATCACGACCGGCGCCGACAACTCGCCGTTGCGCACCATCTCGTTGAACGCGAGGCCGAGCTTCGCGCGCTGGCCGAGCCCGACCCAGCAGATGCGCGCCGGCAGGCCCTGAAAGCTGATGCGCTCGCGCGCCATGTCGAGCCACCGATGCAGATGCGCGTCATCGGCGATGAGTTCCTTCACTTTCGCGTCCGTCTTGTAGATATCTTCCGCATCGCCCGAGAGCGCGGCCCAGCGGAAGGGCCCGACGCCGCGGCAAAAAAGCGGACGGATGTAGGCCGGCACGAAGCCCGGAAAATCGAACGCGT